>ENA-OQDD01000205-OQDD01000205.1-human-gut-metagenome-genome-assembly--contig:-NODE-205-length-24898-cov-6.177708_pt1 | contig 24898 bp, 23 predicted proteins | sample MGYA00242507_ERZ504598 | MGnify/ENA primary metagenome ERZ504598 (study PRJEB26092, sample SAMD00036318) | human gut metagenome | host: Homo sapiens | study: EMG produced TPA metagenomics assembly of...
TTACACTGCGACGTTCACTGATCTCGACTACGGCTACTACGTGGTCGCTGTGCCGGGTGCGACCTTGGCCAACGCCAGTGTCAATACGCCACGCTAGTTTCCGTTGATAGCACCAATGTGACTGCCAACATTAAGGCGACCTGCCTACCGTCGACAAGAAGGTACAGGTAGGCGGCACTGGTAAGGACGCCACTGACGCGAAGATCGGTGATACCCTGACCTTCACCCTGACCTCCACCATTCCAGACATGTCCGCCTATGACACCTACACCTTCAACTTCAAGGATACGTTGTCTCAGGGCCTCACCTTTGGACAAGTCACTTCCGTTACGGTCGAAGGTGTGACTGATCCACTGACCGTGAACACTGACTACACCGTCACCACTCCTACGGCCTCCAACAACAATACGCTTACTGTCGCGATGAAGGACTTCAAGACCAAGCAGCAGGACAATGCCGGCAAGAAGATCACCGTCACCTACACGGCCACGCTGAACGAGAATGCTGTTGTGGGCGGTCATGGTAACACCAACTCCGCAACGATTCAGTACTCCAACAACCCGAGCAGCAATGGCACCGGTGAGTCCGAACCCAGCAAGGTTCGCGTCTTCACCTATGGCTTCACCGTCGATAAGTACACTGGTGACAAATATGATGATGACGCTACTCGACTTGCTGGTGCTGAGTTCACACTCGCACCTAAGGGCGACGCCGCTATGAGCTTCGTGCAAGTCACTGCCGGTAGTGCGACCGAGAACGCTGTATACCGTGTAGCTAAGGCTGGTGAGACAGGTACCACCACGACTATCACCACTCCTGCAAACGGTAAGGTTGTCTTCCAGGGACTGAAGAACGGCGAGTACACGCTCACCGAGACCAAAGCGCCGGCCGGCTACAACAAGCTCGCCAGCGCCCTCGGCGTGAAGGTTGAAGGCCAGAACGACGGCACTGACACCACGAATGCCACCGTCACCATCACCTACAACAACGACAATGGCAGCAACTATGACAAGACCGCATCGAACGGTGTCATCCCGGTCCAGAACAAGTCCGGTGTTGTCCTGCCTGGCACTGGTGGCATGGGTACCATCGCCTTCACGGTGATTGGTGTGCTGGTCATCGCGCTCGGCGTTGCCTGGACTCTCAAGCGCAAGAACGCCTGACGGGCATGGCCGTGTTTTGGGCGTGAAGGGCACACACCCGCTACGCCCAAAACACGGTTTCCTCACGAAAAGAACGCTCGATGAAACGACTGCGCAACATTCTGCCTTACTGGTCATTCTCGGTGGAATGCTCATTCTGTTCTATCCGACGATCAGCAACTTCCTCATTATGCGCAACGCCAGCCGCGCCGTAAATAACTACGACGCCAGCGTTGAAGCATTGAGCCAGGAACAGTACCAGAAGGTGCTGGATGCTGCGCACGCCTATAACGAAAAGCTCGCCCAGAACGATGTAGGAGAGACCGACGTTCTTGCCAGTGCCGTCGATTCCGCATCCACGGACGAGGAATACAACAGTCTGCTCAATATTGACGGTGACGGCATGATGGGATACATCACTGTGCCTAAGCTCGAGGAGACCTTGCCGATTTATCACGGCACTTCCGAGAAAGTGTTGCAATCCGGCATCGGTCACTTGGAACAGACCTCACTGCCAGTTGGTGGCGCGTCCACTCATGCGGCGCTGTCTGGCCACCGGGGCTTGCCCACGGCAAAACTGTTCACGGACTTGAACCTTATGAAAAAAGGCGACAAGTTCTACATCACAATACTTAAAGACACGTATGCGTATCAGGTCGATAAGATCACTACCGTTCTGCCGACCAATACCAAACAACTGGCAATTGAGCCCGGCAAGGATTTGGTCACGCTCATCACTTGTACGCCGTATGCGGTCAATACGCATCGCTGCTGGTGCGTGGCCATCGCATCCCATACGCGCCGCAGCACCAGAATGACGCCAAATCCACATTCCACGTGGACATCCCGCTGCAGTACTTGTTGCCGTCTCTCGCATTGATTGCCTTGCTCATCGCATGGCATTTGTGGCAACGGCATGAGCGGCGACGCCGGCAGAGTGGGAGCGCCAAGGTCGCGTCTGATGATTCTAGCTCCGCAGCCATCGAGCCGGACGGTGACTTGCCTCCTCAGCCAGACAGTACAAATAACCAATCACATTCATCACGGCGGAAAGGACCGGGCAGACATGTTAGACCTGCATAGCGGAAACGAATATGGTGCGGCGCGCATTGCTGCCATGATTGCCGCCGCCGTTACTATCGTCCTCACTGTTCTTGCAGCCTTCGGCTCTATGGTGCCGTATGCGCAAGCTGATTCTTTCGGCGCTCTCACCATCAATGCCGTATGGGGCCGAGACACGGCTTCGCCCAAATCGCTTGCCGGCGATACCTATTCCATCGTGCGCGTCGCCACCGTCACAACGAACAATGATGGTAGCGTCTCCTCATATAAAACCGTCGGCGATTTTTCCGGCCTCACTGCCGATTGGGAACGCCTGACATCAAGTGAATATCACGATGCTGCCAAGAAGCTCGCTACGCACGCGGCGAAAAACAAGCTGTACCAGCATTCCGGCACCACTAACGTAGCTGGTCAGCTCACTTTTCAGAATCTGCCGCTCGGCCTATATCTGGTCTCCCGCACGAGCTCGGCGAAAGTCAACAAAGCATACGACTGTGATCCGTTCCTCATCTCGATTCCTGCAGTGGAGACACATCCGCTGATCTCAACATCACAGTAGAGCCGAAATTTAGCACTGGAACTCCTGTTGTCCCGCCCGAAAATAACCCGAGCGAGGAGCCGGGCAATCCTGGCCTTATCGGTCGTACGGGTGCCGCCGTAGGCAGCATTGCCGCGGCAGCGGGGCTCATGTTACTTGTTACGTTCATTTTGATCAGATTGCGCATGAGACGCCGCATACGGGATGTCAATTCGGCCGGCAAATCCCATACAGATGATTGCACGATGAAGTGAAAAAAGTAAGCATGAGCGACGAACGATTCTCTCCGGAACAAGCACAGTATCTGGCTTCGCTGCCTGCGGTCATAAGTATTACTGGTTCACGTATCCGATATGCAGAGTGGTTCAAGCGTGAATGCGTTTCGAGTGCTGAAAATGGTGAATCTCCACTGTGCTGTTCCGCGAAGCGGGGCTCGGTCCTGAGTTGATAGGCGAAAAGCGTATTGAACGGTGCATGCATCGTTGGAGGAAGACAATACGAATAGAAGATCCAGGCACGGTAGACAGAGTGAATCTCCCCGATGCTGAGGTTACTTCCAGTCGCACGAATGAAGGTAACCCTGGAACCGGTGGAAATGATATGCGTGATTTGATTATCCGTCGACAGGCGCTTTATATCAGACGTTTGGAATTAAAAGTCGATGACCTAAAGATGCAGCTCTCGCAGCAATCCCTATCAAATGATGTGCAATGAGTTGTGCTGGATAAGCTGAGAGCGTCAGCACTATTGTCTCTGATTCAGTATGAGATTTGTTTGAAACATTGGTGATTCGTGATTTGCGCGTGTATCTCGAATCGATGGGTGGCGCGAATCGAATCGCATATTATCGGGATGAAAAAGGTCTTGAAGTTGATGTGATTCTTGAATTGGTGGATGGTCGCTGGGCTGCGGTGGAGATTAAGCTGAGCGACTTGAAAGTCATGGAGAAGAATGTGGACAAACTACATGCTTTCAAAGAAAAAGTGTGCGGAAATCCTCTATCTCAAGTTCGTGAGCCTGAATTCATGGCGTTTATTGTCGGGCGTGGTGATATTGCATACCGTCGTGATGATGGCATTCTGGTGCTGCCGATCGCCACGCTCGGGGCGTAACAAACGAATGCTGCGGCAGGTGGACAATTGGGGGAACGAATTGAACGAAGGAGACGGTGTGCAAGGAGTGCGGCAGATGCGGGAATCGCAGGAATCGCAAAAAACACGAGAATCGCAGGAGTCGCAGAATCCTCAAGGAACGCAGCCAAAGATTGGCAGAATTCCGGCGCTGATTGCGGCGGTGGCGATTGTGGGAGTGGCCATTGGTGCGGCCGCCGGTCTGCTGACGTTGATGCTGTACGGCGTCGAGCATCTTACGCTCGGCTATGTTGAGAATTCGCAGGAATCCGGCCCGTTCAACGTTCCTGCGATTCGGTGCTTGATTTCCGTGACCGTTGGCGCGACCGTCGCCGCGTGATTTGGTGGCTGTTGCGTACGCGCAGTACGAAGGTGCCGTCCGTTAAAAAGGCGGTAAATGGCGATATTATGCCGATTTGGCAGACCGTCGTGCATGTGTTGCTGCAGATTTTCATCGTCGGCACGGGCATGTCGATCGGTCGAGAAGTGGCTCCGCGCGAGTTGGGAGCGATGTTCGGTCAACGGTTCGCGCGTTGGGTGCATCTTGACGCAAAAGACACCCGCATGCTGGTGGCGATCACGGCCGCCGCCGGCCTTGCGGGCGTGTATAACGCGCCGCTTGCAGGCACGTTTTTCGCGGTCGAGATTCTGCTCGCCGACATAACCCTCGAAACGGTGACGCTCGCATTCGCCTGTTCCGCGCTGGCTTCGTGGGTGGCGTCGCTGGTCAAAGGCACGCACGCGTTCTACCTGATCGGCAAAGCGGACGGCCTGTTCACCCCCGATTACATGGCGTTCGCACTGGTTGCGGGGCTAGTTCTCGGCGCTGCCGGCGCACTGTTCCGTCGCGGCTCGCAGTGGCTGAGAAGTCCAAACCGTCGGGCGCGGGCATTCTGTGGATGTTGCCGCTCGCCGGCCTGCTGACTGGCGTGGTGGCGATTTGGGTGCCGCAGGTTATGGGCAATGGCCGTGCCACCGCGCAGTTGAGTTTCTCGTCCAAGACTGATTTGGCGGTGGTGCCGATTTTGCTGGTTTCGTTCCTGGCGAAGGCGATTGTCACATTGCTGACGATCCGTTCCGGCGCTTCCGGCGGTGTGCTGCAGCCGGGTATTGCGCTCGGCGCTTCGGGGGGTGCTGTGCTGGGTGTTCTGTGGATGCAGGTGTTTCACACGAATTCGATTGGCATGTACGCTCTGCTGGGTGCGTGCGCATTGCTCGCAGCTTCCCAACAGGCTCGCTTATGGCGATTTGCTTGGTGATGGAACTTGCGGATGCTCCGATCAATCTGTTTGTGCCCATTGGATTCGCGGTTGCGGTGAGTGCGTTCACCGCATCGCGTTTAGGGGAGCCGCTTGCCGCTTTGCGCCTATCGAAAAGTGCGGAAAAGAAGGTAATTAAGGCGAATGCGCGTTGAAGGGTGTGTTAGGCGGTAAGCTAGGGGGTCGGCGTATAGATGGTCGATGCTGAGCGCCCGATGATGAAGAAGGACGTATGACGAAAGACAACAATTTCAGGCTGGAATTTCCGACGGATAACGAGGTGATGGGGGCTGACATGTCCGAACCGCCGAAGCCTCCGACGGTCGCTTCGCAAGAAAGCGATGTGAACGGTGTAAGCGATTTCAGTGTTTTCGAGGATTACTGCGATTGCAGCAATGAAATTCCGGTACCACCGAAGAATACCGGCAAAATCGTCGCTATCGTGATTGCGGCTATCGTTGTGATTGCTTTGATTGGCGGTATTGCATGTTGGATGCTTTCGAATAATTCCAAGAAATCAGCCATTACCAGCGCAGCCGCGCAATGCCAGGATTCCACGAGCCAGCTGCAAAGTGCCAATAACACGCTTTCCGACGCTTTGGAAATCGGAAAAACCGGCGCGAAGGTCACTGCCGATCAAGTCGCCGACGTCAGCACCGTCACTAAGCTCAATGCGGCCATATCTAACGCGAAGGAAGCGAAAATCCTGTCGTGCGACACGTCGCAGGGCATCAGCAAGCTGAAGAAATCCGCGAAAGCCATGGCATCCGAGGCACGGAGCATGAACGACAAGGCCGAAAAGATTACAAATGCGGCCGAAGCCGTCGACGCTTCCAAAGTGCTGGCCACGCAGAATCGTCTGAAGGGCCAGCTCAATGACGCGATCGAGCAGGCGCAGTCCGTGCTCGACAATTCCGACGGCATGGTGGCCGACGACAGCGTGCGCGTGGCATTGCAGCAGGCGATTGACTCGGCCAGAAACCTTGCCAATGGCACCAATCTCAAGGAAAACGACGTGACGGCCGCCGTTGACGCGCTGAATGCCGCCAAAGACGCCGTTCAGCAGGCGATGGACCAATACCAGGAGGCGTCGTCGACTCCCAACACCGTGACGAACAACACCAATATCGGCACTAACGGGGGCTCTAACGGTGGTGCTGCGAATAGTCCGGACAATACGGCTGGAGGTGCTGCGGCGGGCGGTGCGGCTGGCGGGTCGGCTGGAGGTGCGGCGAATGCCGGCGATGCTGGTGGCGACGCATCGGCAGGCGGTGATGCCGGTGATGCGTCTGACGGCGATGCCGCTGCGCAGAATCTTGAAAACTAGCGGAGCCGCCTTAAGCCTTATGGCCAGTCCTACATGGCCATAAGGCCGGTTTTCCGCGGAATAAGCGCGGTCAGCACAAACCAGTGGTCTTCGGTGCGAATCGTCACTTCGCCGCCATACTGCTGCGCGATATGACGAATCGACTTCACGCCGAAACCATGCCGATGCTGATCGTCGCGCTTGGTGGTGCGCAGATTGCCTTCCGCATCCTTCTTCAATCGGGAATCGTAATAATTCTCAACCCGGATAACAATAAAGCGATTCTGCTCGTATAACGCAAGTTTGATCAGACGCTGCTCACGTTTCGGCAATTTCGACGTCGCTTCGATCGCATTGTCAAGCGCGTTGCCGAACAATGATGCGATATCCATCGACGACATGCCGCTTAGCAGCGAGCCGTCCGCGACCGCCGTGAACGTAATGCCTCGATCGGCGCACGTGCGCTCTTTCGTGGTCAAAATAACGTCAAGCACGGGATTGCCGGTATGCTGCTGCGCGCTATAGCGCTGCACCGATTGCTCCAGCTGCTCGAAGCCGGCCGCGGCATGCTTCGGATCGACTTCGGCACGCAACGCCGCAAGCTGATGCTTCAGATCGTGCGCAAGACGGCCTAGCGATTCGATATTTTCCTTCGATTGCAGGTATTCCTGATGCTGGCTTTCCAGCTGCGCGTTGATCGACGTGAGTTCCGTATTCGCCTCAATACGGCGCGCCTGCTCCTGCTGCGCATATAGGATCGCGAAACCGCAGAAATCGACCAGCGTGCGAATGTAGAAGATTTCCTGGCCGACCGAACCGGAAAACGGCGTATTCGTCGACACGAAACTCAAATTGCTCATGGCGAACGTGACGATCATAATGGCCATCGTCGCAATCGCGGCGGAAGCGGTCGGCAAGGTAGGTGTGGCCTGGCTGAAATTGCCGCGTTCAACCATCCAAGCTAGACCGAAGCACAGCGCATACGTAACGACAAGCAGCGCGATCGCGCGCCAATCGTAATCGGCGAATCCGTCGCGCACGCCAATGAACGTAACGATCTGCCAATGCAGCGACGCCACCAATTCGGCCAACACGAACGCGCGCGCCGTAATATACAGGCCCTCGCGTTTGCCGGTGCCCGCGCCGAGCAGAATCGTCGCATACATGCAGGCGAATGCGAGCAGCATACCGATGATCCAGAACCAGATCGGCATACTGCCGTCGAAATACTGCACCGCGACCAGCGATGCCAATCCGGCCGCACTGACGATGATCGACCGTCGGAGCGGCACGCGACGATACGACACCGCGATATACACCATGCACGCGGCCCATTCGCAGATCGCCGTATAAGAACGGGGGATGTCGGGCAGAGCGTTGGTGATTGGCGTCATCGGCGGCACCGAAAGCACGGTCACCAAAACGGAAGGTATGGAAGGGGAGCCTCCTGCCAGTCCTCCTGCCAATCCGGCCAGCGCATTCGGCAATATCACGCTGGTCACCTGCCACCTCCTATATAGTCGGTCAACGCGGCGAGGAACGCCTTCTTGCGTGGTCGGCTTACGCGCAACTGTTCGCCGTTCGACATCACGCAATCCTGGTCGGCGACGCCCGTCACATGCTTGAGATTCACCAGATAGCAGGAATTCGAGCGGAAGAATGGTGGTCGGCGAGTTTCGCTTCCATGTCTTTGAGCGTGCCATTGATCGACAGTTTGCCTTCCAACGTGTGGATGACGATGGTATGCCGGATCGATTCGAGATACAGAATATCGGCAAGATTCAGCCGCATCTGCCCGTTGCTGGTTTCGATAAGCATGGAATCGTCGCCATTGCGCCTCACCATGTCGATCGACTTCTTGAGTTCCTGTGAAAACGCGAACCACGGCAGGGGTTTGAGCAGATACGACAATGCGCGCACCTCGTACCCGCTGATCGCATACTGCGGTGCGGCGGTGATGAACACGATCACGACCTTGTCGTCGCGCTCGCGAATGCGTCTCGCGGCGGCCATGCCGTCCATTTCGCTCATTTCGATGTCGAGCAGTAAAATATCGTAAACAGGGGTATATTTCTCTACGATTCTCGCGCCGTCGTCGAATACGGAAACGGTGAATTGTTCGTCATTTTCCTGCTGATATCGGTTGAGATAGTCAAGTACCAGCTGGCAGCTTGCGGGATCATCCTCGACCACGCCGATTCTAATATTGCGCACTGCAACCTCCCTGTTCTGTCTTTCGCTCCGCACCATTGTCTTGCATGATGGCGATAAATGCGTGTATTTACTACGCCGTTAACCCCCTTTTGCCAACGTAGGTAAACAGCGCGACTCGCGACACGCATTGACAGTTTTAGCGTTGTATGTATCATGGAACGTGGCTCAACGAAGAGAACCTTCGCCAAACCAAAGAAATAAATTAACGCTTTGAATTGTGGCTTTGTCGAAGTCGTAAGCCGCAAGGCGAGGCACCGAAAAGAAATCCCTTTACAACGGATCGTGAGGCACGTACCTGCCTCTGAAAGGATGACAAATCATGGCAGAAGTCGTATTCGACCATGTTACTCGTATCTACCCGGGCAACGATAAGCCGTCGGTGGATGATTTGAATATGGACATCAAGGACGGCGAGTTCCTGGTGCTGGTTGGCCCGTCTGGCTGCGGCAAGTCCACTACTCTGCGTATGCTCGCTGGCCTTGAAGAGGTCAACAAGGGCCGCATCCTCATCGGTGGCAAGGACGTCACCACGATGCAGCCGAAGGACCGCGACATCGCAATGGTGTTCCAGAACTACGCTCTGTATCCGCACATGACCGTGGCTGACAACATGGGCTTCGCTCTGAAGATCGCCGGCACCCCGAAGGAAGAGATTCGCAAGCGCGTCGAGAAGGCCGCTGAGATCCTCGACCTGACCGAGTACCTCGATCGTAAGCCGAAGGCTCTGTCCGGTGGCCAGCGTCAGCGTGTGGCTATGGGTCGTGCAATCGTCCGTGAGCCGAAGGTCTTCCTCATGGATGAGCCTCTGTCCAACCTTGATGCCAAGCTCCGCGTACAGACCCGTACCCAGATCGCTGCTCTGCAGCGCCAGCTGGGTGTCACCACCCTGTACGTGACCCACGATCAGACCGAAGCTCTGACCATGGGTGACCGCATCGCCGTCATCAAGCTCGGTGTCCTGCAGCAGGTCGGCGCTCCGACCGAGCTGTACGATCGCCCGGCCAACGTCTTCGTCGCTGGCTTCATCGGCTCCCCGTCGATGAACATCAACACCCACCCGGTGGTCAACGGCAAGGCAAAGATCGGCGAAGACACCGTGGATCTGCCGGCCGAGGCCGTCAACAAGCTCACCGCTGAAGACAACAACCAGATCGTCGTCGGCTTCCGTCCGGAAGACGCTTCCCTGGCCGCCCCGGATGACGCCAACGCCTTCTCCCTCAAGGTCATGAACGTTGAGGATCTGGGCTCCGATGGCTACATCTACGGCAACATCATCACCGATGGCTCCGCTGCTGAGGCATCCACCATGATGTCCGATCAGAACAAGCTCACCACGATCCGCGTGAACCCGCGTGCTCTCCCGAAGGTCGGCGATACCGTCAAGATCAAGATCGACCCGTCCAAGATGCACCTGTTCGCTCCGTCGACCGAGCTGCGTCTGAACTGAGCTGATACCGAGTAACCAACCGTTGGCTGTTTCTTCAAGGGAATATCCTTTACGGAAATCGGCTGGCGGGTGGCTGAATAAAAACTTGGCGGAAGCTCGAACTTCCGTCAACCATTAAACGAGACGTGCTCTTCCTCTCTTATCGTCTCGTTGGAGAAGCCCCGCGTCGGTGCGGGGCTTCTTTTGTTTTCCGCAAGCACGATATCGGCTTGTAATGTCTGTTTGTAGCATCGATCGCAATATTCGATCGTAATATGAGAGGGATAGTGAGATTCCAGTATTGAGATCATCGCATATCGGCAGGTGAAACGGATTCGTCCATACTTGCTTCTTCGGGTAGGTCAACAGGTAAATTGTTGATTCATGGAATCTCTTGAATTGCCACAGATGGATCCCCGTGTGCTGAAAGCAACTTCCGTGAAGGCCGAAGATCCGGCTGCCTCATCTCCGGAGCCGCATGCGCTGAAAATCACCGCCGCAAGCTCGAATCCAAAGATGTTCACCCTGCCGTGGGAAAAGCCGCTGGCTACTTGGCCGGAAGACCTGCTGGCCAATCTTCCGCGTGGTATTTCCAGGCATGTGGTGCGTTTCGTGCACGTAGGCGACGAAGTGTACGCCATGAAGGAAATCACGCGCAATGTGGCGGAACGAGAATACGAGCTGCTGCGTCGCCTGCAGAAGCTGGAACTGCGACCGTGCAGCCGATCGCCGTGGTCACAGGCCGTCATAGCCGTGAAGGCGAGCCGCTGGAAGCGATCCTTGTCACCAAGCATTTGAAGTTCTCACTGCCGTATCGTGCGCTGTTCGCGCGTAATCTGCGCCCTGATACCGCGGAACGACTGATCGACGCGTTGGCCGTGCTGATGGTGCGTTTGCATTTGGCTGGCTTCTATTGGGGCGATGTGTCACTGTCGAACGTGTTGTTCCTGCGCGACGCCTACGCGTTCTCCGCATTTTTGGTTGATGCGGAAACCGGTGATCTGCAGATTAATCTGACGGAAGGCCAGCGCGAGTACGACGTTGATTTGGCCCGTACGAACATTATTGGCGAATTGATGGATCTTTCGTCCGGTTCGCTGCTGCCGAGCGGTGTTGACGAAATTGCGATCGGCAACCGTTTGGTGGATCGTTACCATTCGCTGTGGAGCGCGTTGACTGATACCGACAAGTTCGGTCCGGATGAGATGTGGAAGATCGAGAAGCGCGTCAACAAGCTCAATGAGCTTGGTTTTGATGTGGATGAGCTGGAAATGAAGACCGCCGAAGATGGCAAGCGTGTGCTGGTACGTCCGCGTGTGGTCGATGCCGGCTATGCGAATCGTAAGCTGCTGCGATTGACTGGTCTTGATGTGCAGGAGAATCAGGCTCGTCGACTGTTGAACGATTTGGATGCCTACCGCGCTTCGACGTGGCGTGAGGGTGAGGATCTTGAGATTGTCGCCACTGATTGGATGCGCGAAGTGTTCGAACCGACCGTGCGCATGATTCCGCGCGAATACCGTTCGCAGATCGAACCGGCTCAGTTCTTCCATGAAGTGCTTGACCACCGTTGGTTCCTGGCCGAGAAGGCGGGTCATGATGTGCCGATGGCCGAGGCGGTGCAAAGCTATGTGGAGAAGGTGCTTCCGCAGTACAAGCTCACCACGAAGGATGTGGACGCGTTGAACGCCGAAGCCGATTCCGGTGTGATCGACGACGAATACACCTACGACGATCCCGACGACGGCTACAACCCCGACGACGATCCCGACGCAGCTGTATGGGCGCATTGATAGAAAAAGCTCCAGTGGAGCTTTTTCTATCAATGTGCCCTGAGACGAGGCGATAGCCGCGCCGAAGGCAGTATTGAGTCTGCGGCGTAGCCGCAGTCAAAAATTGCAGGGCCGAGCCGTTAAGCGGAGGACCACTAATAATCCTCCGCTTTTTGTTATCCCTTCACACCCCTCACTTTCAAAACTCAAAAAAATTTTGACTTTTGAAGTGAGAGAACGTGTTGCGAGAGATCGTTGGCGGGGGAGTGGGTCTGCGGTAAGCGCAAAATCAATCCAAGTACAGATTTGCGCAACAAAATGAGCGGATAATCCGTATGGACTATCCGCTCATATGTATTTCGGACTTGCTGCCTTGTTGTGCTTACTTCTGCAGTTTCGCTGTGTTTACTTCCTGTCGCTTCGTGTTGATTACTTCGCGTCAGCGGCGGCACCGGCCTCGCGGCGGGCGCGTGCGACGGAATACAGCGTGATGCCCGCTGCGACGGAAGCGTTCAGCGATTCGACCATGTTCGACATTGGGATGCCGGCGATGGAATCGCATGTCTCGCGTACGAGACGGCTCAGGCCGTTGCCTTCGGAACCGAGCACCACAACCAGCGGATCGGTTTCGAAACCGGTTTCGCCAACGAGGGCGTCGCCGCCACCGTCGAGACCAACGCTGTAGTATCCGCGTTCCTTCAGGCTTTCAATGGCTTTGGTGAGGTTCACCACGCGGGCGACCGGCATGTGCGCGGCTGCGCCTGCGGACACCTTCCATGCGGCTGCGGTGACCGAAGCGGAACGACGTTCCGGCAGGATCACGCCGTTGGCGCCGAATGCGGCTGCGGAACGGATGACCGCGCCCAGATTCTGCGGATCGGTGACGCCGTCAAGCGCGATGAACAGCGGACGTGCCGCAATGCGTGCGCTTGCGGAGTTGGCCGCTTCCATGGCACGAGACTTCTTGTCCGCGCGTTCCACCAGCTCGGCGAGCGAGGAATACTGGAACGCTGCGCCTTCATCACCACGCCCTGATGGTTGGAGGAGCGTGCGATACGGTCCATTTCCAGTCGGTCGGCTTCCATGAGGTTCAGTCCGTGAATACCGGCGAGACGAATGATTTCGCGCGTGCGATCGTCGTGCTCGATGCGTGCGGCCACATACAGCGTGCTCGCGGGCACGCCGCAGCGCAACGCTTCGAGAACGGCGTTGCGACCGATGACGAGATCGTCGGATTCTGAGCTGAACTTTGCCGCGCGACGGCGTGCCGCCAGTCGCGGATCAGCCATCTTACGACGATTGGTAGCCTGCTTTTCCTTGTAAGCCTTGTGATATACGCGATCTTCGGCCTTGGGGGTCGGTCCCTTGCCTCTCAGCGCGTTACGATGCTTTCCACCCGACCCCTTGGTCGGTCCTTTTTTCATTGCCATAGTTGTCCATTCTCCCAGCACCCCGGGAAAAGGCTACTGGCGTCGCGTCCGCTCGATATTGCTCGATATGATGGCAAGAATGGAGAAGAACAAAGAGATTTTCGGATTGCCCCTCATGTTCTGGGGCTTGTGGGTCACGCTGCTTATCCTGTGGATGGGCCGCTTCGTCACGTCATTCCTTTCCATGTATCTGGTGTCTGACATGCATGTCAGCGCGGGCGTGGCCGGCACCATCGTCTCCATGTACGGTTTCGGCGGCATCTTCGGCTGCCTGTATGGCGGCGCGCTGTCCGACCGCTTCGGCCGCCCGGCGATGATCGTCATCGGCAATCTCGGCTCCGCCGCGATGCTGGTCCTGCTGGCGTTCATCGGCAATCCGTGGATCATGGCGATCGCGCTGCTGGCCTACGGCGCCATCTCATCCATGCCGACGCCCGCGGTCGCGGCGTACGTGTCCGACGTGGTGCCGTTCCGCAAACAGAAGCGCGCGTATTCGCTGCAGACGTGGGCCGCGAATTTCGGCTTCGCGATCGGCCCGATCATCGCCAACCAGTTGGTGAAGATCTCCTATGCGCTGATGTTCTACGCGGAAGCCGCGGTGCTGGTGTTCGCCACGATCTTGATGATCGTGTTCTTCAAGGAAGTCGGGCTGGGCAAGCGCCCGCGGGGCGAGGTCGCGCCGGCGCGGGCGTCGCAAGCCGCGGAATCAGCTGCGGGAAATGCCGTGGAACATGCTGTGAAACAAACCGGCGAATCGCAGCGGCCGCAGCGGTTCTCCGTATGGCGCAGCTATCGTCGCGCATGCGCCGACGGCGCGCTGATGTCGATGGTGGTGCTGATGTTCCTGTACACGCTGGCGTATTACCAGATCGTCAGCGGCCTGCCGATTTCCATGACGCAGATCGGCCTTGGCACGGATGAATATTCCAGTCTGCTGACCATCAACGGCGGCCTGCTGTGTCTGCTGCAGATTCCCGCGATCGGTCTGTTCCAGCGGATGAGCAACACCCGAGTGCTGGTGCTCGGCATGTCCATCACGCGGTCGGATACGCGTTCCAGATCGGCGCGAATTCGTGGGTGACGTTCGCAATCGCGACCGTGCTGTGGACGCTTGGCGAGCTGGGCACGTTCCCGATTGCCGCCACAACGGTGGCGAACATCGCGCCAAAGGATGTGCGCGGCACCTACCAAGGGTTATACAACCTGGTGTGGTCGCTGTCGAACGCGTTCTCGCCGTTGGTCGGAGGCTGGATTCTCAACGCGTTCGGCAGCCGTGTGCTGTGGATCTGCTGCACGGTGATGTTCGTCATCGTGGCAATCGGCTTCTACGTGACGCGCGGCCCACGCGAACGCGCCGCCGCCCGCAATCTCGCTGTTGAGGAGGGGTAGCCGGCGTACGTGAAAAGCGGGAGGCCGCGATTCCGTTTGGAACCGCGGCTCCCGCTATGTGATTTAAGGATTGGAAAGAAGAGGGGCGAGGTGCTGTGGCGCCTGCGCCTTGCCTCCCGTCTAGGAAGCGGTCTTACTTGTTGAGGACCTTCTTGAAGAGGTCGGAGGAAGCCTTGGCGAGTGCGAACTGGCCGAAGCCCGGATCGATGGAAGCGAGGTTGGCGTTGATGACCTGGTTGAAAGTGTTGTTCTTCATGATGTTTCCTTTCGTTCGGCTTGGCGGCGCGTATCTGTTTTCTTGTTTATTCCTCTGGCCGCTGCCGTAAGTCTGTGTTTGTTGTCTATTTTCTTTTCTTCGTTCTTCTGTTGTGCCTTCATCTTACGTCGGGCAAATCGACAATGTCATGCGACGATCGTCACTTCTTTTGTAAAATCATCGGCTAATCTTGAAGAAAAAGTAACGTTCGCTGAAAATTGGCGGACGCATCTTATAGTCCATATTCTTTGCGTCTCTTGTTGGCTTTGATGTAAGCGTCACTATCGGAACGAATGCCAACGACGATGATGGTCATGATTCCATTTCGCAGTAACGGTTCGTAAACAACGCGAATGCCGATATCCCTGAATTTGATTTTGCAAAGCCTGGAAAGTTTCGTTCGTTCGGCATTGCGTAACGGTTTGCCATACCCGCCTTGCGAGGTGGGCAGTGGGTTTGTGCGAACTTTCTCGATTCCCTTGAGTACTTGGATTTGCTCGGCTTTGCCGAGTTTGCGCATGTCTTTCTTGGCTTCGTCAAGCCATTCAACTTGCCAGTTCATGCGAGTTCCGGCTCAGGTGCCTCGGCGAGGTCGCTTGGGGAAATGCGAGATCGAGCATGACCTCTTCGTTGCTGATAGTTGTGCCAGTACTGTTGGCGAGTCTTTTTTCGGCAAGAAGCAAGTCTTCGTTGTCTTCGATTCGTTCCATGAGAGCGCGATAGTTTTCGATATTCATGAGAACGTAGGACGGCTTGTTTCGTTTGATCAGAATGACTGGATCGTGGTCGGCCCGCTGCAACAATGCGGAAGTACGACCATTGCTGAGCTCGCTGATTGGAGCAAGGTCATCGAGTATGTCAAGTGCGCTTGCCATGATAAACCTTTCTTAAAACCGAATTTCATACCCAATTATATACCAGTATTAATACCAAGATTCATGGTTGTGCGACTTTGAATCTTGGTATAAAAAGCGATTTCGCTATGGAAAGGGCACCGAGCTGTTGCTTGGTGCCCCTGGGAAAACAGAGATAATCAGACTTTACGGCCCGCGCCGCAAAAAATTACTTGCGCTTGGACTTGCCGAAGGTGAACGCACGTACGATCGCGACGATGCCGATCGCCACAAGCGCGCATCCGCCGAACAGGATCAGCCAGGTCGTGGAGCTGACGGGGGAGAACAGCACGATGAAGCCGGCGACGATCGACAGCAGTGCGTAGATTACGGCCCATGCGGAGCTTGGCATGCGCCACGATTCCACGAGCGCCATCACGCCTTCCAGCATCCAGCCGAGACCGACCACCATGGTGATGAGCACGGCGAGTGTGGCTCCGGAAAGCGCCGCGTTTTCAGCATGACCACACCGCCGACAGACAGCATCAGGCCGATCAGAATGTCAAGCACGCGCCATCCTCCCGGAAGCCCGAGTTCCACGATTGCGGTCACAATGCGGACCACACCGGAAACCACGAAGTATGCGCCGAGCGCGATTGCGGCGACCTTCAGTGTGGCACCGGGCCAAATCAGCAGTGCCAGGCCGAGAATGACGGCGGCGATGCCGAGTACCGCATACGTGCCGCGGATCGCGTTCTTTGCCTTCTTCGGGAGCCATTCCTCCATGAGCTTGAACGGGCTGATCGGCTGCCAATTGTTGGTGCCGTTGTCAGCGTCGGATTGGCTGTTCTGCTGTCCGTATGGTTGGCCGTACGGCTGACCGGTGGTGTAGCTCGCGTAGAAGAAGCCGTTCTGGTTGGGATTCGGGTTGGCGTTGGGACCGTCGAAGTAGCATGGGGTCTGAGGCTCGCTTTGATACGGATTGCCCGAATTGTTGGGATTGCCGCCCTGCTGCTGGGATTGCGATTGCTGGTTTGGTGCGTATGCCCCGTATTCCGGCTGGCCTTGCGGCTGCTGTTCGTTGCTGCCATTTTGATTCGGATTGTTCGCATACGGGTTGTTCATTGCGTCGCTCATGATGGCCCCTTTCCTGGAAGAGCGTGCTTCGTGACGCTCGGACGCGCGCGAATTTGCCCGCCTGCGCTCGAACGTTTCGGAAGTTCTGCCCTCATTCTAGGCAATCCGTCTAATTTAAGCCATCAACAAAATCCCCCTCATCGTCCATTTTGATGGTCTGATCGCATGTTTTTTCCGAATTGTCGCACGATCTTGCGAAATCGTGAGACAGAACTGCGAATCGTGAGGCCGAAAGTCAACTTGCGGCACAACGAATGCCTCCCGATCCTTGAAATCAAGAATCGGGAGACATTTCGCACGTAGGAATCGACTGAATCCTTGAAACTAGAACAGGTCGAGGGCTACGTCGAGGTTGAGCGGCTGGTCGGCGGGCAGCTGATACTGCTCGTGCACCGGGCTCATCCAGGAATCGTCGCCGCCGACACCCATCTGAGCGGCGAGCACGCGCAGGAACATGTGCTTCGGCTCCGGCAGCTCGTCCTGGTGCAGCGCCTCCTCAAGCATCGTGCTCGAATACGGCAGCAGGCTCATCGCAAACGGCTTCGTAACGCCGGTTTCAGTATTCGCAGTCTGGCTCACGCGCAAGCCATGACCAGAATCGTCCGTAATCTCAGCCCAACGCACGTCCTCATGGTTGCCGGTTTCCTGCGGCAGCAGATACGGCGCGCGATCGCGGAAGGCGTTCGTATCCCAAATGCCCAGCTTCGCATGCTTGCGGTCGGCATACGTTTCCTCCGGGCCGACGCCATAGAATCGCAGATTCGAATACTCGACCGGCAGCATCCATTCAATGCCGAACGCCGGAATCGTCGGCAGATCGCCGTCCTTTTCACCCGGATACGCAACATGCAGATCGACGTGGCCAAGCACATCGGCAACGTAACGAATGGTGACCTTCGTGCGCTGCGCAATCGCAAGCTCATACGTGTAAGTGACGGAAACTGCGGTTTCGCCGAGCGGCTCAACCTTCGTATCAACGCAACGCGCATACTTTCCGGCAACCGCCCACTGCGCACGCTCGAACGCATGGCCCGCGCCGCGATCATTGTCGGTCAGCGCACGGAACGTGGTGATCAGCGGCTTACGCAACACGAATTCGCGCTCGCCAAGCTTGTACGACACCATGCCACCCTGTGCAAGGGAGAACAGGGCTTCACGGCCCGCACTGCGTGCGCCGATATTCCAGCGGCCCAAGGTGATCGCTCCATCGGAAGCGGCGGAAGCGGCCGTAACAGTATCGGCAATCTTGCCACCCGCAACCACGCACTGGCCGAACGAAAGCTCATACCCAGCCGGAGCCCAATCGCAAGCGGAAGTCAACTGCTGGGACGCCTCCAAAACCAGTTCCTGCGCACCTGCGCGGTAATCGTCGATCGGCCAATCGATCTCAACATGCTCGCTTGTACCTGCGGCAACGTCGAAGCGGCGCGAAGAAGACCAAACGGGCTTGCCATCAGCCAAAATACGCAACACAAACGTGGAATCAGCCGTCGAAACAAACAGATTGTCGTTGGTGATCGTAATGCCGGAAGCATCGACGGTCATATGCACGTTCGCGTACAGCTGCTTGACGTCCTGCGCCTTCGGCGACGGCGTGCGGTCGGCGAATAGCAGGCCGTCGCCGGAGAATTCGTAGTCGCTCGGACGGTCGCCGAAATCACCGCCGTAGCACATGCGACCGTTGCTGTCGAGAATCGCCTGGTCGATGAAATCCCAAATAAATCCGCCCTGATATTGCGGATAGCGTTCCAAAGCCGTGTATTCGTCCATGTTGCCGACGGAATTGCCCATGGCGTGCATGTATTCGCAGGAAATATACGGCTTCTTCGGGTTGGACTTGAGGTATTCCTCGATTTCGTCGGCGTGCGCGTACATGCGGCTTTCGATGTCGGTCACGTCGTCAAACGCGCGATCATGCACGGAACCCTCGTAATGCACCGGACGGTTCGGGTCGATCGCGTGCGCGTGGGCGTGCATCGCGCGGAACACTTCGCCGGCGAACGACTCGTTGCCGAGCGACCAGATGAGCACGCTCGGATGGTTGTAATCGCGGCGCATCATGCTGTTGATACGGTCCACGCACGCGCCCTCCCACCGCGGCTTGCTGCCCGGCACCGCAGTTTCGGGGGTTTCGATGTTGTTCGCAACCCAGCTGCCGTGCGTCTCCATATTGGTTTCGTCGATCAAATAAATGCCGTATTCGTCGCACAGGTCGTACCAGTATTCCTGGTTGGGGTAGTGCGAGGTGCGGATGGCGTTGATGTTGTGCCTCTTGCAGAACATGATGTCGTCGATCATGTCTTGCCTGGTGATGGCACGGCCGCGCTTCGCGTCGAATTCGTGGCGGTCGGCGCCCTTGAAGACCACGCGCTTGCCGTTGAGCTTCATGATGCCGTCTTCGATACGGAATGTGCGGAAGCCGACGCGCTGCACGACCTTTTCGACCAGCGGACCGTCGTGGCCGACGACAAGCACCGTCAGCTCATACAGGGTTGGCTCTTCGGCGCTCCACGGCGCAATGTTCTTCAGCGCGCCGGAATTGAGGGTGATGGTTTCGTTGGCGCATTGCGTGGATTCCCACACCACAGTGCCGTTTGCGTCACGCAGTTTCGCCTTGACGGTGGCCGCGTCGTTTGCATTGCGCAACTGCAGGGTTGCATTCAGCGTTCCGGCGGCCATGGAGGGATTGTAGTCGGCTTCGATCTGCACGGTTTCGACATGCACGCGAGGCTGTGCGGCGAGCTCCACGGAACGGAACAGGCCGTGCAAACGCCAGAAATCCTGATCTTCCAGCCAAGAGGCGCTCGCGTATTCGTAGCAGGCGACGGTGAGCACGTTGTCGCCGTCAACGTTCAACGCTTCGGTGATGTCGAATTCGTTCGGGGTGAAACCATCCTCGCCATAGCCGACGAACGTGCCGTTGACCCACACGTAGATCGCGGTGGCCATGCCGTGGAACGTGATGCTGACGGTGCCGCCATTTTCCAGCGTCGCGGCGAGCGGACGGTCAAGCGTGAAGGAACGGCGGTAGATCGCCACATGATTGTTTTCGGGAATGTTCGGCTCCTGCGGATCCTCATGGCCATCCCATGGATACTGCACATTCACATATTTGTTCTTCAAATAGCCGGCCATCTGCAGGTGTTCGGGCACGTTGATCGCGCCGAAACCGGCATCGTTGAAGTCAGCTGCGGCGAACGGCGCGTTTTCCACGTCGATGGATGCGGCCTGAGTAACGTTTACTTTCCATACACCGTCGAGATTCTGCTTCGGTTCGGTGGCTTCGCCCAGGAAATACCGATGATTGGAGTGCGCGGGCTTGCGATTCACCGCGAATACGGTCGGATCGGTGAGCCAGCTTGCGTTCGCCTGCCGCGCCTGCAGGATGCGCGATTCCGGAACCCCTTGCGTTTGCTGTGATTCTTGCAATTGCGTGGCTTCTTCTTGAGCTGCCATAGTAACTACCCCTATCCATTGCGACGTTGCCAATGTACGCTACGAATCATAGCGTAAGTAATTTTGTTTACTAACATCCGATAACATATCACACTTCCGCCAAAGATGGTAGCGACATTGCCGTCGGTGTTGCCGTGTAATCGAATGCGCGGTCGAAATAAGATTGCAGATTATGTTTCACGATTTTGTGAAATCTTGACAAAAGACGGTGCGTTGCGCTCTTGCAAAATGGTCACGGTGTGTAATAATGGCAGGAATGCACCGATGGCGCACGTCCGGTGTCCACAACCGCGCAGCATTGCCCTGTCAGACGGAATCTGTGAAAATCGCAATTTTCCGCAGTTTTCGCACTATCGCAACGGCAGGGGAGGGCTGACTACTCCGCGGCGCTCCCAAGGAGATCATCATGGTTGATCGCAAGGAAGATCAATCCACCCAATTCCGCGATACCAGTTCGGGAAATTTCGAACAAGCAGCAAAAACCGCGACGCAAACGCAAGTCGATCCGTCGCTCGCCGATGCGCAAACCGTAGCGCAATCGCTTGGTGTCGATTTGAATACCGGCCTGAGTCAAGCGGAAGCCAAGCGTCGACTCGACAAGTACGGACCGAACGAACTCGCGTCCGCACCACCGGTGCCGAAATGGAAGAAATTCCTCGAACAATTCAAAGACCCCCTTGTCTACCTGTTGCTGGCTGCGACCGGCATTTCGCTCGTCGCATGGTTCATTGAACGAGCCAACGCCGTACCGGGTGCGGAAGGCGGCGAAGCATTGCCGTTCGACGCCATCGTCATCGTGCTGATCCTCATCGTCAACGCGGTGCTCGGCTACATCCAGGAATCGAAGGCGGAAGCCGCCGTCGAAGCGCTCTCCAGCATGACCGCGCCGCAAACCAACGTGCTGCGTGACGGCAAAATCGAACGCATCAACACGGTTGACGTGGTGCCCGGCGACATCATCGTGCTCGGCGAAGGCGACTCCGTTTCCGCGGACGGACGCCTCTTCGCCGCCGCCAGCCTACGAATCGCGGAAGCCAGCCTCACCGGCGAAAGCGTGCCCGTCGGCAAAAAGACCGACACCCTCGCACAGGCGAAGGCCCTCGGCGACCGCGCCAACATGGTGTTCAACGGCACGTCCGTAACGCAAGGCACCGGCCGCGCCATCGTAACCAGCACCGGCATGGGCACGCAGGTCGGTAAAATCGCCGATCTGCTGCAAGCCACGGAAGACGACGAAACCCCGCTGCAAAAGGAAATGAACTACGTTTCCAAAATCCTCGGCAGCGCGGTATGCATCATCGCGGTCGTGGTGTTGGTCGCGCTCGCGCTTACCGAAGGCTTCCAAGACGTTCACGATGTGATCGATTCGCTGCTGTTGGCCGTTTCTCTGGCGGTTGCGGCCGTGCCGGAAGGTTTGGCTGCGATTCTTACGGTGGTGCTCGCGCTCGGCGTGCAGCGCATGGCCATGCACAATGCGATCGTCAAGAAGCTGCATTCGGTGGAAACGCTCGGATCCGCGTCGTGATCTGCTCCGATAAGACCGGCACGCTCACCCGCAATGAGATGACCGTGGAGCGCGTGGTCACTCCGAGCGGCGAAGTGCAGCTTACTGGCACCGGCTATGCGCCGGAAGGCGCATGGTGTCGATCCACAGACCATGGAACATGCGCAAATACGCGGGATCATCGAATCGGAAGCCGTTGCGACCCTTGCCGTGGGCGCGTTGGCGAACGACGGCGAACTGCGCGAATCTGCTGCTTCTGCCGGAAATGCGGAAAACGTAACGTGGGAGGCGGTCGGCGACCCGACCGAAGTCTCACTCATCGTCGCAGCACGAAAAGTGAAGGCGGATCGCAAGTACGCCAACTACGAGCGCGTTGGCGAAATCCCGTTTACTTCCGAACGTAAGCGCATGTCCATCGTGGCGCAAGACAACGCTGACGCCGGCCGCCTGACCGTCTTCTCCAAGGGTGCCCCCGATGTACTTCTTGGATATTGCAGCAGGATTGCGGTCGGCGGTGCCGTTCGCCCACTTACGGAAGGTGATCGTCAGCAGATTCTTGCGACTGTCGAACAGCTTTCCTCCGACGCATACCGCACGTTGGGTCAGGCTTATCGTCCGCTCGGTACCGCTTCTCTTGCGCAAGTGCCGGGAATCATGCTGAATTCCGCAGGTCATGTTGCCGATATTGCGGAACAAAGCGATGTGCTTGAGAACGATTTGATTTGGGTCGGCATGATCGGCATCATCGATCCGCCGCGCACGGAAGTGCGTGATTCGGTTGCCGAAGCGCATCGCGCCGGCATTCGTACGGTAATGATTACCGGCGATCACCCGCTGACCGCGGCGCGCATCGCCACCGATCTGGGCATTATCGACAAGGGCGGCACGGCCATGACCGGCAGCCAACTCGACGAACTGCCCGACGAAGCGGCATTCGACAAGGTGACCAGCGGAGTGTCCGTCTACGCGCGAGTCGCGCCGGAACACAAGTTGAAGATCGTTGAATCCTTGCAACGGCAAGGCAATATCGTGGCCATGACCGGTGACGGCGTGAACGACGCTCCCGCAGTCAAAACCGCCGATATTGGCGTCGCCATGGGCATTACCGGCACTGAAGTGACCAAGCAGAGCGCGAAAATGATCCTCGCCGACGACAACTTCAGCACCATCGTCGCAGCCGTGCGTGAAGGACGCGGCATTTTCGACAACATCCGCAAGTTCCTGCGCTACCTGCTGAGCTCCAATGTGGGCGAAGTGTTCACCGTGTTCGGCGGGGTGATGCTCGCCGGATTCCTCGGCATCACCCAGCCCGGCAGCCAAGGCGTGACCGTGCCGCTGCTTGCCACGCAGCTGCTGTGGATCAACCTGCTCACCGACGCGGCACCCGCGCTCGCCATGGGCGTCGACCCGTCCACCGACGATGTGATGGCGCGCAAGCCGCGCAAACTCACCGATCGCGTGATTGACGCCGAAATGTGGGGCGACATCATTTTCATCGGTGTGATTATGGCGGCCGTCACCCTGATCGGCATGGACATGCACTTGGACGGCGGTCTGTTCACCGACCGTTCCGTCGATGCGATCGGTCACGACGCACAAATGACGGAAGCACGCACCATGGGCTTCACGATTCTCGTGTTCGCGCAAATGCTGAACGCGCTTGCCTCGCGCTCGCACTTGCAGTCAGCGTTCGTCGGACTGTTCTCCAACAAGTGGCTATGGGGCGCGATCGCGCTGAGCATGGTATTGCAGCTGGCGGTGATTTACATTCCGTTCCTCAACACCGCTTTCGGTACGGTACCGCTCAGCGTCGGCGCATGGGTCGAATGCCTCGGCCTTGCCATGATCGTGCTCATCGCTTCCGAACTGCGCAAATGCGTCCTCCGCGCCAGATAACGTCCGAAAGTGCGCAAAATCTCGGACGTTATCCAGCTTTCTGGAAGGGAAAGGTTTGTGAAGTCAATGATTGATGGGCTTCTTTCTTGCCTAATCTTTTTGGTGAGATGGGAGGTGCGCGGGATGCATTCGTTTGTTGAAGTATGGCGTCCGATGAAATTTAAGTGTTTATTTTAAATCAGATACAACATTTATTTTCATATCGGCTATACGCTTCTTTTAGGAAATCTGTCGGATCGCATCGAAGCGCTTCCGACAGACGCCTGGCTGTATCCAGCCGCATGCCTGAGGTCGAGCGATAGCCTGTCTCAAACCAAGAGATGTTCGGCTGGGGAATCCCTGTCATCTCTGACAACTCGTTTTGCGTATAGCCGCGAGTCCGACGAATGTCTCTTAGCCCGGATTCAGCGCAGTGGATTCCGCCTCTCCAACCTTCGTCGGGATGGAGCTCCAACACGTTGCAGTGCAATGCTTTGGCAATTTGGCGAGCGGTGTCCAAATGCATATTGCGTATGGTTTCCGGATTGTTTTCGAACATGACGAGACGATCATGATCCACGCCGGAGAGCTCGGCCAGCTGTTCTAGAGACATTCCTTCTTTGAGTCTCAGGTCCTGTAGCCTCATAGCTGCGCCTCCATGCCGTTCCCTCCCTTCACGGTATCACTGCGGAATATTCGATCCGTCTTCTTTTTTGAGTCAAAAGCCTGCTCATGAAAGGGACCATCCCGTCTTGGCAGGTCATTTTGCTCCGCTGCGCCCCACAGGATAACAGAATCCCCTCAACGTATCGTTCCGTCAATTCCTGATAAGGCGACTCGTACGACGAACATGTTTTCCGGAAGGATGAGCTGGTTTCTGCGGAAAAGGAGAAAGACTATTCAGGTGGACGGAATCGGGACACGCCGAGGGATGTGTTTATTTGCAACGGTTTTAGGGTATCTTTGGAAGGGTCGATTTGCGTGATTGCCGGGGTTCGTGTAAATTGACTCTTTGCTGCCGCTCGGCGAGTGGTTCCCCGGTTGGGGTGCCTCGAGGCGGGTGAGTGGTGGTGGTTTGAGAACTCAAGAGCGTATTTGTACTACTTCTTTATAGTCAATGATTGCCAGTTCATCGTCCGCTCGTTCGCGAGTGGCCGGGAGGCCTTGAA
>ENA-OQDD01000206-OQDD01000206.1-human-gut-metagenome-genome-assembly--contig:-NODE-206-length-24760-cov-3.411359_pt1 | contig 24760 bp, 33 predicted proteins | sample MGYA00242507_ERZ504598 | MGnify/ENA primary metagenome ERZ504598 (study PRJEB26092, sample SAMD00036318) | human gut metagenome | host: Homo sapiens | study: EMG produced TPA metagenomics assembly of...
CTGCCCTGCTCCCTGTGCCGGGCGGCGCGGCGGCTCATTGTGTGCACCGCCTGCGCTCTGCTTTGCATCCGTTCTGGACGCAGCGTGGCGCGGTGCGGCTGCTGCCGGATCCGGCCGGTTCAGAGAACGCGAAGTATTGATATGGCGTGGCGTCTGGCTCATGCTTTTTTGTATCCTCCAGATTTTCGCGGTCCTGCAAAAAATGTTCCTGCAGACCTGTCATGCTCTTAAGTATAGCATTATCCGACGAAATCTGCAATCCGTTTTCTGTTTCCGCTTGTTTCAGAGCAGCTGTGCTCTCACCGTTCATTCTTCCCGCTACGGGCAAGGATATCCTCATAGGCAGCCTTGGACATCGGGTCAAGGGGCTTGCCCTGCGAGAGCACGAAATCGTTGGTCTGCTTCAGCGCGGCAGCATAGCGGCATCCAGATTCTTTTTTCCAGCTTGCGCAGCTTTCCACGCCGGGCCAGTCCCGCTCCGCGCTGGTCATATCGGCAGATACAAAATTTTGTCAAGCCGGGTCATGCCGGGTTTGCCCGCCGTGTGGCAGGCAATAGCGCTAAGCACCGCTTCGTCGGTCACACCCCACTGGGTGCGGGCCAGAATGGCGGCGCACACGCCGTGCCACACCGGGGCCGGGCGCTCTTCGCCGCCCTCGGCATACTGGGGGTAAGCGCGCAGGATCTCGCGCATCTCATCCTTGCTGATTTCCTTGGCGGAATCGTGCAGCAGGGCTGCCAGCGCGGCGCGCTCCTCATCCTCACCGTAGATCTTTGCCAGCTTGACGGCCATTTTTTTCACATTCAAGGTATGCTCATAGCGCTTATCGCTCAAGCGGCCGCGCACAAGCTCCTTTGCCTGTTTGAGGTTCATTGGCTGATACTTCCTTTTTGTAGAGTTTCTCCCGGCGGATGACCTCCCACACGGCCTGCGGCAGCTCTGCTTCGCAGGCTTTCCCTGCTGCAAGGCGTGCACGGATCTCGCTGCTGGCCATGGGCAGCGCCTGTACCGGTGCAAACAGGATGCGTGCCCCGGTGGGGTCCAGCCGGAGAGCCTTTGCGTGCAGCTCGGGGTCGTCGCCCACATGGCGGCTGGTGACCACCAGATGGGCAAGGCGCAGGATATCCTGCCAGCGGTGCCAGCCGTCAAAGCTTAGCAGCATATCGCTGCCAATGGCAAGGTACAGCTGTGCCCCGGGATTTTCCCGAGCCAGTTTTTCCACCGTGAGCACCGTATAGTTGCGGTTTCCGGCAGCGGCCTGCTCGATCTCCCAGCCGCTGACTTCCAGCTGCGGGATCGTGTCCGCATCCTCTTCCAGTGCATGGAAGCAGCTGCACATTTCCAGCGCAGTGCGCCCGGCGCAGAGGTCTTCTGCTTGAAGGGCGAAAGCCCGGCAGGCATCACCACCACCTTATCCGGCTGCACGCGGGCAGCGGCAGCGCGCAGATTGTTCAGGTGGCCGTTATGGGGCGGGTCAAATGTACCGCCGTAGAGAAGAACTTTCATTTTTACTTCAGCAGATCAGCGTAGGCGCTGTCCTTTTTCTTCTGCAGGTACAGCACGAACTTGGAGCCGATCACCTGTACGCAGTCGGCACCGGTGGCCTCAGCCAGCTTGACCGAAGCTTCACGGGCATTGTACATGCTGTTTTCCAGCACCTTGAGCTTGATGAGCTCACGGGCATCCAGGCAGTCCTTCACGCCCTGGATCATGGTCTCGTCGATCTCACCCTTACCCACGATGAAAACGGGGTCCATGGTGTTTGCCTTGCCGCGCAGAATGGCGCGCTGTTTGCTTGTCAGCATAGTTTTTTCTCCTTTTATTTCAAAAAATCAGGTAGTTCTTTTTCCAATTCCGCCAGCGCATTGCCGCGGTGGCTGATGGCATCCTTTTCGTCGGGCATCAGCTGGGCGTAGCTGCGCTCCTCGGTGTTGGGGCGCTTATCGTGCTTTCCCACGCCGCAGTCGGTGGGGATGAACAGCGGGTCGTAGCCAAAGCCGTAGTCCCCGCATAGCCGCTCAAAGGCGATGCTGCCCGGGCATTCGCCCATGCAGGTCAGATGCCGCCCATCCGGCAGGATGAAGCACACCGCTGAGACGAACTTTGCGCCGCGCTGCCCGGCAGGCACAGCCTGCATGGCGTCCAGAAGCTTGTCGTTATTGGCTTCGTCGTCGCCGTGGCGGCCGCAGTAGCGGGCGCTGTACACGCCGGGCGCACCGCCCAGCGCATCCACGCACAGGCCGGAATCGTCGGCGATGGTGGGCAGGCCGCATGCCCTGCAGATAGTCTCGGCCTTGATGAGGCGTTCTCGGCAAAGGTGGTGCCGGTCTCCTCCGGCTCGATGGTGATGCCCAGCTCCTTCTGGCTGACCACCTCGTGGCCCTGCGCTTCCAGAATGCGGCGCAGTTCGCGGAGCTTTCCGGCGTTGCCGGTAGCTGCACAAATTTTCATGCTGCGGCCCTCCTTAGTGCTTCCACTGGCGCGGGAGCAGCTCTTCCACAAAGCCCTCCGGGGTGAAGGGCAGCAGGTCGTCGATGCCCTCGCCCACGCCGATAAAGCGCACCGGCAGGCCCAGACGCTGCTTGACCGCCACCACGCAGCCGCCCTTGGCGGTGCCGTCCAGCTTGGTCAGGATGATGCCGGTAGCATCTGCAGCCTTGCAGAATTCCTTGGCCTGACTGATGGCGTTCTGGCCGGTGATGGCATCCAGCACCAGCAGCGTTTCAAGGCTGGCTTCCGGGCTGGCCTTCTTGACGCTGCGGCTGATCTTGGAAAGCTCTGCCATCAGGTTTGCCTTGTTGTGCAAACGGCCTGCGGTGTCGGCAATGACCATGTCATAACCGCGTGCGGTGGCAGACTTTACGGTGTCGAAAATGACAGCCGCCGGGTCTGCGCCCTCGCCTGCGCTCACAATGGGCACACCGGCGCGGTCGGCCCAGATCTCCAGCTGTTCGCTGGCTGCGGCACGGAAGGTATCGCCTGCGGCCAGCATCACCTTTTTGCCCTCGCGGGTGTAGTGATCGGCCAGCTTTGCAATGCTGGTGGTCTTGCCCACGCCGTTCACGCCAATGACCAGAATAACGGCCGGCTTGCCGGAAAGATCCATCTCGCATCCGGTGTCATTTCCTCGGCAATGATGTCGCGCAGGGCATCCGCCGCCTCTTCGCCGGTCTTCAGGCCCTTTTCGTGCACACGGTCGCGCAGCTTATCCACCAGACGCACGGCCACCTCGCCGCCCACATCTGCAAGGATGAGCTGCTCTTCCAGCTCATCGTACATATCATCGTCGATGACGCTGCCGGTGAGGGTGTTGAGGATATTGCCCCAGAAACCGGTGCGGGTCTTTTCCAGACCCGTTTTCATTTTTTCCTGTTCTTTTTCTTTGTTTTTCTTGCCAAATCCGAAGAACCCCATGGTGTCCTCCTATCTTTTTCTTTAATATATATCAGGAAACCAGCGTTGCGTCAACCTGTTCCAGATCAAGCTTGAGCAGCTTGGACACGCCGTCCTCCTGCATGGTAACGCCGTAAAGCACATTCGCGGCTTCCATTGTGCCGCGGCGGTGGGTGATGACGATGAACTGGGTCTTGTCGCTCACCCGGCGTAAGTACTGGGCAAAACGCACCACATTGGCATCGTCCAGAGCGGCTTCGATCTCGTCCAGAATACAGAACGGGGCCGGGTTGACCGCCAGAATGGCAAAGTAGATGCTGATGGCCACCAACGCCTGCTCGCCGCCGGAAAGCGCTTCCAGATTCTTGATCACCTTGCCCGGCGGTGCCACCCGGATGCCGATGCCGCAGGAGAGCACATCGCTTTCATCCTCCAGCACAAGGCTGGCTTCGCCGCCGCCGAACAGCTCGGTAAATACGCGGCCAAAGTTTTCGTTGATGGCGCGGAAGCTGTCGGAGAAGATCTCCCGCATCTGTGCCGAAAGCTTGGAGATCATGCGGGTCAGCTCATTGCGGCTTTCCTCCACATCGGTCACCTGATGCATCAGGGCATCGTAGCGGGCCTTGACCTCCTTGTATTCCTCGATGGCGCTCACATTCACGCTGCCAAGGGCGCGAATTTTGCCGCGCAGGTCGGCCACCTGTGCGCGCAGGGCCGTCAGGCTTTCAAACTCCACGCAAAGGTTCTCTGCCTGACTGACCGAGAGCTGGTATTCATCCCACAGCTTTGCCACGGTCTGGTCGTACTCGGTCTCGGCAGCGGCCTTGCGCTCTGCAAGGCGGGCCATCTCGCGCCCCATTTCCTCGCGGCTGTCGGAGGAAGTACGCGCCCGGCTCAATGCTGCTGTTTCAGCCTGCTGGCGTTCCAGCCGCTGTTCCGTGGCTTCCCGGATGGCCTTTTCTTTTTGGGCGATCTCGGTCTGGCTGTCGGACTTTGCCTGCCGGATGGCTGCAATTTCTGCCCGGCAGCTCTCGCTGCGCTGTGCCAGTGCCCCAAGGCTTTCTTCCAGCGTGGCGCGGCGGGCAGCGGCATCCTGTGCCCGCTGCTGCAGCGCTGCGATCTGGCTGTAGGCCAGTTCTGCATCCTTCTGGCGGGTCACCTGTTCCAGCCGCTTTGCGCTGAGCTTTTGGCTCAGTTCGGTCTGCTGGGCCACAAAGTTGTCGTCGCCTTCGGCAATTCGGTTCATCTCCGCCATCAGCAGGTCGATCTTTGCCGTCAGCCGGGCCTGCAGGCTGGCAGCTTCCTCTGCTTTGCCACGGCTCTCTGTCATGGCCGTCTGCAAAGCATCGATCTGCTGCTGGCCGTTGCTGCGGGCCGTTTCCAGCTGGGCGGCAGCAGCTTCCAGCCGCTTCTGCTCTGCCTCGGCACGCACTTTGTCGTTGGCGGCGGTGATCTGCTCACTGGCTGTGGCGGTCAGCTCTGCCTGAAGGGCATCCACCTGCTCTTTGCAGCGGTCGGTCTTTTCCTGTGCAGCAAGGCAGTCTTTTTGTAACTTGGCCGCTTTCACCCGCAGCTCTTCCATCTCCTGCTTGCGAGTGAACAGGCCTGCGCTGCGCTGGACGCTGCCGCCGGTAAAGCTGCCGCCTGCATTGATCACCTGACCATCCATGGTCACGACCTTGCTGCGAAAGCCGTTGTCCCGCGCCACGCGAGAAGCTTCGTTGATGTCGTCCACCACGATGATGCGGCCCAGCAGGTTCGATACGATGTTGTCATACCGGCGGTCGGCCTGCACCAGACTGGAGGCAAGCCGTGCCGTACCGGAGAGTCGGCCACGGAACACGCCGGCTGGACGGTATCCAGCGGCAGGAAGGTGGCGCGGCCTGCATTGTCATTGCGCAGCAGGGCGATGGCCGCTTTGGCGGCGGCTTCGTTCTCTACCACGATGTTCTGCAGCGCACCGCCCAGAGCCGTTTCCACAGCCACTTCACAGCCCGGCTCCACCTTTAAGATGGCGGACACCGGCCCGATGATGCCCCGCAGGCGGCGTGCACCGGCAGCACGCATGACGGCCTTGACCGAGTTTTGGTAGCCGTCCATGTTCTTTTCCAGTTCCCGCAGCACGGAAAGGCGCTGGCGGGCCGCATCCAGCTCACGGCCAAGGCACTGCTCTGCTGCGTCGGCATCGTCCAGCGCAGCCTTGCGGCCTTTCAGCTTGAGTTCCACGCCGGAACGGACATTTGCCAGCTGCTTCTCGTTTTCTTCCAGCATCCGGCGGTACTTGATGGTGTCGTCCAGATCCTGCTTTGCTTCGTCCCGCTGGGCGGTGCTTTCCTGCACACTCTGCTCAAGGCAGGCAGGCGCTGGCGGGCTGTTTCCCCGGCAGCTTCGGCAGCGGCCTGCGCCACCTGCGCTTCGGTGCGCCGGGCTGTCAGGCCGGCAAGTTCTGCTTTCAGGGTATCCTTGCGGGCACCGCTGGCACTGCTGGCATCGGTCAGACGTGCGATCTCCGCGTTTAGTGCCTCGATCTCTGCCGCCAGCTTTTCGCCTCCGCTTCCATGGTCTTTGCCACGGCCCGGTGGCGCTGCAAGGCGGCCTGTGCCTCGGTGCTGTCCTGTTCCCCGGCGCTGATCTCTTCCTGCAGGGATGCGGCGCTCTCCTCGTTGCGGAGGATGTCGTTTTCCAGCACAGCGATACGGCTTTCCGACCCGCTGATCTGCTCGGTGATGCTGCGGATATCCCCATTCAGGCGCTCAACAGCAACCGTAAGCTGCTGTGCCTGCATCCGGATCTCCTCAGCCTCCTGCTCGGCGGTTTTCGTCTCCCGGTCAAAGCGCTCGTAGTCGGCCTGTGCTGTCTCGTAGTCCCGCACCTGCTGGCGCACGGCTTCGCGCGCGCGGTGCACACCGTCGGTCCACAGGGTCACTTCCAGCGTTTTGCGCTGTGCGGCCAGCTCGAGGAACTTTTCTGCCTTGGCGCTCTCTTTTTCCAGCGGGCCTACCCGGCTTTCCAGCTCGCCAAGGATGTCCCGCAGGCGTTCAAGGTTTTCGCCCGCCGCAGCAAGGCGGCGTTCTGCCTCGGTCTTGCGGTAGCGGTACTTGGCAATGCCGCAGGCTTCCTCAAAGATCTCGCGGCGCTCACTGCTTTTTGCGGCCACGATTTCCGCGATGCGGCCCTGCCCGATCACCGAGTAGCCGTCGCGGCCAATGCCGGTATCCAGCAAAAGTTCGTACACATCCTTCAACCGGCACACCTGCCCGTTGATGGTATACTCGCTGTCGCCGGAGCGGTAATATTTGCGGCCAATGGTCACTTCGTCCGCATCCAGATCAAAGGTGTGGTCTGCGTTATCCAGCGTCAGCCGCACCTGCGCAAAGCCCATGGCTCCGCGCCGCCGGGTGCCGCCGAAGATCACATCCTCCATCTTGCCCGCCGCGCGCAGCTGGCGGGAGCTGGTCTCGCCCAGCACCCAGCGCACTGCGTCCGAAAGGTTCGACTTGCCGGAGCCGTTGGGACCCACCACACCGGTAACGCCTGCGTCGAACCGAATTTTGACTTTATCGGGAAAGCTCTTGAAGCCCTGGATCTCCAGTTCCTTGAATACCATTTACTTTTCCTTTATCACGCCCAGCAGCTTGAGCGCTTCTTTTGCGGCGCACTGCTCAGCGGCCTTTTTGCTGCGGCCTTCGCCACGGGCCACGCGGTCAGAGTTGAACCGCACAGCCACCACGAAATGCTTGTCGTGATCCGGGCCGGACTCGCTTTCTACTACATAGCTCAACCGCTCTTCCGGGTTCTGCTGCACGATCTCCTGCAGGCGGGTCTTGTAGTCAGCCTCGGCGTGCTTGCCCTCGGTGATAAAGGGCAGGATGAAGCTGCGGGCCACATCCATGCCGCCATCCAGATACAAAGCCGCGATCAGCGCTTCAAACGCATCGGACACAACGCTGGGGCGGGTGCGTCCGCCGCAGCGCTCCTCGCCGCGGCCAAGGCGCAGGTACTCGCCCAGATCGATCTCCTGCGCGAACTGGAACAGTGCACCCTCGCTGACAAGCTGGCGCGGATGCGGGTCAAATCGCCCTCCGGCCGGTCGGCATAGGCGTGGAACAGATAGTCTGCCGAGACGATCTGCAGCACGCTGTCGCCAGAAATTCCAGCCGCTCGTTGTGCTTGACCGGGGTGCGGCTCTCGTTGGCATAGCTGGTATGGGTGAGCGCGATCTCCAGCAGCTCCGGGTTTTTGAACTTATAACCAATAATTGTTTCCAACTGATGGCTCATGTCGTTTTTACTCCCTTTTATTCCTCAGTTTTCTGTGCCGCAGCCAGCTCGTCCAGCGCAGACTGCATGGTGCCGCACAGATCGTTCTCCACGCAGATCTTTGCCTGACGGATGGCGTTCTTGATGCCCTTGGCCTTGGAAGAGCGTGGGCCTTGATGACCGGCTGCTTGGCCCCCAGGAAGGGTGCGCCGCCGTACTCCTCGCTGTCCATCTGGTGCTTCAGGTCTGCCACGCTGCCCTTGAGCAGCAGATAGGCCAGCTTGCCGCCGAGGTTTGCGAGGAACATTTGTTTCAGCATGCCCAGCAGCATTTTTGCCACGCCCTCGGTCAGCTTGAGGATCACATTGCCGGTAAAGCCGTCGCACACCACCACATCCACTTCGCCACCCGGCACATCGCGGGGCTCGATGTTGCCCACAAAGCGGATGCCGGGGGTGGTCTTGAGCAGCTGGTGGGCTTCCTTGAGCATGGGGGTGCCTTGCTCTCCTCCGCACCGTTGTTGGCCAGCGCCACGCTGGGGCTGCGGCGGCCTCCACCTTATTCACATAGCAGCTGCCCATGACAGCGAACGCCGCCAGCATCTCGGGGCGGCACTCCACATTGGCACCGCAGTCCAGCAGCAGATAAGCCTGCTTTTTGGCGGGCACCATGGTAGCCAGAGCCGGGCGCTTGATGCCCTTGAGGGTGCGCACGATCAGGCTTGCGCCCACATGCAGCGCACCGGTGCTGCCGGCGGAAACAAAGGCATCACCCTTGCCGTCTTTCAGCATGTTCAAGCCCACCACGATGGAGGAATCCTTCTTCTGGCGGATGGCGCGGGCAGGCTCATCACACATGTCGATGACCTCGGTGCAGTTCACCAGCTCAATGCCGTCCAGCGGGATGCTGTTCTCCTGTGCGGTCTTGCGCACCAGCGCTTCGTCGCCCACACCTACGACGGTGATGCCGTACTCTTTCACGGCCTGTGCGGCACCCTCCAGCACAGCCAGAGGGGCGTTGTCGCCGCCCATCATATCCACGATAATCTTCATAGCTTTTCTCCCTTCTTAAAGAGAAGTTTCATCCAGCCAGTGCTGGAAGCTGGCAACAGCGCGCTGAGCCTGTGCCATGTAACGCAGGCGCTTGTCCCGCGGGCGGCTCTCCTCCGGCAGCGGAGGAAGGATGCCCATATTCGCGCCCATGGGCTGGAAGTGCTTGTTCTCGGTGGTCAGGTACTGCACCAGCGCACCGCACATAGTATCCACAGGCGGGGCGGGCAGCTCTTTGCCTTCCAGCCGGGCATACAGGCTGCGGGCCGCCAGCAGGCCGCAGGCAGCGCTTTCCATATAGCCCTCAAAGCCGGTGATCTGCCCTGCAAAGAACACATTGGGGTGTTCTTTCAGGCACAGCTGGGCGCTGAGCACCCGGGGCGCATCGAGGAAGGTGTTGCGGTGCATGACACCATACCGCACGAACTCGGCATTTTCCAGCCCGGGGATCATGCTGAACACCCGCTTCTGTTCGCCCCACTTGAGGTTGGTCTGGAAGCCCACGATGTTATACAGGGTGCGTTCCTTATTTTCGGCCCGCAGCTGGACATTGGCCCATGGACGGTGTCCGGTGTTGGGATTCACAAGGCCCACCGGCGCAGGGGACCGAACCGCATGGTGTCGGCACCCCGGGCGGCCATGATTTCGATGGGCATACAGCCTCGTAGACCGTGACGGTATCGGCCTTTTTGCCGTGGGCATCCGGGTCGGGCTGAGCAGACTGCTCGGCCCCGGTGTCAAAGTCGTGCAGAGGGGCACGCTCTGCCGAAGCGAGAGCTGCGTGGAAATTCTCGTACTCTTCCTTGTTGAAGGGCAGTTCAGGTAGTCGGCCTCGCCCCGGTCATAGCGGGAGGCGGCAAACACCTTGTTGTAGTCCAAACTTTCAGCGGTGACGATGGGGGCCACGGCATCGTAGAAGTGCAGCCGCTCGTCACCGGTCAAGGCCCCGATCTCATCGGCCAGTGCGCCATCGGTCAGGGGGCCGGTGGCCACCAGAATGGGGGCAGATGCATCGATGTGCTCCACCTGCTCCCGGTGGACGGTGATATTTTCACAGCTTTCCACCATGCGGGTCACTTCGGCGCTGAATGCATCGCGGTCCACCGCCAGCGCACCGCCAGCGGCCACGCGGCTGTCTCGGCGGCGTTCAGCAGCTGGCTGCCCATCCGGCGCATTTCTTCCTTCAGCAGGCCGGAAGCAGAGTCCAGCCGCTCAGCTTTCAGGCTGTTGGAGCAGATCAGCTCTGCAAAGCCTGCGCTTTTGTGTGCGGGCGAAAAATGCACGGGCTTCTGTTCGTACAGGTCTACCTGCACGCCCTTGCCCGCCAGCCAGAGGGCGGCTTCACAGCCCGCAAGACCAGCGCCCAGCACGGTTACTTTATAGTTCATAGTTTTATCCTTTTAGTCCTTTTTCGGCACCGGCATCTCGTAGCCGCAGCTTCCTTTGCGCAATACAGCTTGGAGCCTTTGCGGAACATGGTGCTGCCACACTTGGGGCACTTGGTGGGCACCGGCATGTCCCATGTCATAAAGTCGCAGTCCGGGTAGCGTTCGCAGCCATAATAGATGCGGCCCTTGGAGCTTTTGCGCTCCAGCATACGGCCTTTGCCGCACTTGGGGCAGATGCCGCCGGTATCCTTGACCAGCGCTTTGTGCCCCGGCACTCCGGGAAGCCGCTGCAGGCCAAAAACTTGCCGTACTTGCCCACCTTGATGACCATGGGCCGGCCGCACAGGTCGCATACCTCACTGGAAGGCTCATCCGGCACCTTGACCTTCTTGCCTTCCATGTTCTTTTCGGCCTGCTCGAGGCTTGCAGCGAAGCCTGGTAGAAGTCATCCACCGTCTTGTGCCAGTCGGCCTTGCCGCTCTCGATCTTATCCAGATTCTTCTCCATCTGGGCGGAGAAGTCCACATCCACGATGTGGGGGAACTGCTCCAGCATCAGGCCATCCACCGCCCGGCCCAGCAGGGTGGGCTTGAGCTTTTTCTGGTCGCGCTCCACATAGCCGCGGTCGATGATGGTGGTGATAATGGGTGCGTAGGTGGAAGGCCGACCGATGCCGTTTTCTTCCAGAGCCTTGATGAGGGTCGCTTCGGTGTAGCGGGCGGGCGGCTGGGTGAACTTCTGCTCGCTCTTCAGGTCGCGCAGCTTCAGCACCTGACCCTGCTCCAGCGGAGGCAGGGCGGTCTCCTTCTTTTCCTTTTCGTCGGTGGCTTCCTCGTACAGGACGGTGAAGCCGTCAAAGGTAACGGTATAGCCGCTGGCCTTGAAACGGTAGTCCGCCGCGCTGACCGTGACGGACACGGTGTCCTGCTGGCAGTCTGCCATCTGGCTGGCCATGAAGCGGCTCCAGATCATGCGGTAGAGCTTTGCTGTGTCGCCGCTGATGCTCTTGTCCACCTCGTCCGGTGTCAGGGACGGCACCGAGGGACGGATGGCCTCGTGGGCATCCTGTGCGGCAGTGGCGCTCTTGGTCTTCCATGTGCGCTTGTAGGGGCAGATATAGGCTTCACCGTAGGCCCCTGCGATATATTCCTTTGCGGCGGCAACGGCTTCATCCGAGATGCGCAGGCTGTCGGTACGCATGTAGGTGATCAGACCCATGGTGCCGTGGCCCGCAATGTCCACGCCTTCGTACAGGGTCTGGGCAGCGCGCATGGTGCGGGTGGCCGTAAAGCCCAAGCGGCGGGATGCCTCCTGCTGCAGGTACTGGTGATAAAAGCCGGAGTGGGCTGCTTTGCCCGCTTGCCCTTTTTCAGCTCTGCCACCACGTACTCGGCCCCTTCCAGACCCTTTTCAATGGCGCGGGCCTCGGCTTCGCTTTTGGGCAGCAGCTTTTTGCCGCTGGCATCGGTGGCCAGCCGGGCGGTAAAACTCTTGTGGCCTGCGCCGAGGGTGGCATCCACGTTCCAGTATTCGTCGGGCTTGAAGCTCTCGATCTCCTTTTCGCGGTCATCGATCAGGCGCACGGCCACGCTCTGCACGCGGCCTGCGGAAAGGCCCCGGCGCACCTTGCGCCAGAGGAACGGGCTGAGCTTGTAGCCCACCAGACGGTCCAGCACACGGCGGGCCTGCTGTGCGTTGAACAGATCTTCGTCGATGGCGCGGGGATGGGCCATGCCCTCCTTCACGCCCTTTTTGGTGATCTCGTCAAAGGTCACACGGTTCGGCTCGTGGGGGTCCAGCCCCAGAATGTTTGCCAGATGCCAGCTGATGGCTTCGCCCTCACGGTCCGGGTCGGTTGCCAGCAGCACGCCGTCTGCGTGTTTGGCCTTGCTCTTCAATTCCTTGATGAGCTTTTCCTTGCCTTTGATGCTGATGTACTGTGGGGCATAGCCGTGCTCCACATCGATGCCCAGCTGGGAAGCGGGCAGGTCACGGATATGGCCCATGCTTGCGGTGACCTCGTAATCATCGCCCAGATACTTGCCAATGGTTTTCGCCTTAGCAGGCGACTCCACGATAACCAGTTTCGCCATTCGAGTTTACTCCCATTTCAAATTTTCTTTCTTCTCTATCAGGAACGCACCGTGCAACTGCACAGTACGGGATTCTCTATTTTTATATCATACCACAGCTGTTGTGTGCTGCGCCAGCAGAAATTATACTATTTTATCACATACCGCTTGCCCGGCATGCACAGCACCCGGCCGGAAAGCTCCAGCTTCATCAGGGTGCCCAGAAGCACCGCTGTGGGCAAGCCGCTGCGCACGCAAAGCTCCTCAATGCCAAGGGGCTGCGGCCCGATGCAGGAAAGCACCTTCCGCTCGTTCTCGCTCAGAGGCTCCGGCTGCTTTGCCGTCACCGCCGCTGCGCTCTGCCGGCGCAGGCCCAGCGGGCCAAGCAGGTCAGCAGCAGAACACACGGCACGCGCTCTGCCGTCCCGCAAAAGGCCGTTTGTGCCTGCGGAATTGGGCGAGTAGATGCTGCCTGGCACCGCGAACACCGGCTTGCCATAGCGTTCGGCGTGAGACACGGTGGACATGGTGCCGCTTTTTCCTGCGCTTCCACCACCAGCAATGCAGAGCTGAGCGCCGCAATGAGCCGGTTGCGCTGCAAAAATCCATTTGGGCCAACGCCCTCACTGCGGGGCGGGTACTCACTGATCACGCAGCCCTTCTGCTCGATCTTGTGCCGCAGCACCACATTGGCCGCAGGATAGGTGCGGTCGATGGGCACGCCCATCACAGCAATGGTAGGGCAGTTGTTTTTGACAGCAGCGCGGTGCCCGGCGCTGTCCAGCCCGTCCGCAAGGCCGCTGACGATCAAGCGCCGCTTTGGGCCAGTTCCCCGCCAATGTCCGCCGCTGCGTTCAGGCCGTATTCGGTAGCTTGCGGCTGCCCACGATGCCCACCGCGCCCGGCTCGTTGAGCCAGAGCGGATCGCCGGTGCAGTAGAGCACCAGCGGCATATCCGGGATGCGGGAAAACGCCAGCGGATAGTCCGGATCGTCAAACGGCAGGATGCGCACACCCAGATCATCGCACCGCATCACCAGCGGGTGGTACTGTTCCGGGGCCAGCTGCTGCGCCCGCAGAGCTGCTGCCTCTCCCGCTGCAAGACGAAATTCTGCCGTATCGCGGGCTTCCCATGCTTCCTGTGCACCGCCAAAGGCATCCAGCACACGGCCCGCGTGAACGCTGGCCGGGCCAAGCACATGGGCCAGCCACAGCCAGCACAGCAGCGGATCCGGGGCAGGCTCCGGCGGGAAAAGGCTGGTCTGCCCTGCAAGGCCGCTCATAGGCTTTCCTCCCGGAAATGCCACAGCAGGATGCTGCCCGCAATGCCGGCATTCAGGCTTTCCACCCGGTCGGTCATGGGGATGCGCACCGTGCTGCTGCAGGCAGCAATGGTCTCATCGGTCAGACCCTGCCCCTCGCTGCCGATGACGACGCAGACGCCGCCGGGGCAGCTTGCCTGCGCCGCGCTCAGCGGCTGAGACTTGTACAGCGCGGCAGCAAGGCAGGTGATACCCTTTGCGCGCAGCTGGGTGATGGCATCGGGCATGGCACCGGCTTCGATCACCGGGATGCGCACGGCGGCTCCCATGGAAGCGCGCAGGGTCTTGGGGGCATACACACTGGCACAGCCGTCGCTCAGGATCACACCGTCAAAACCAAAGGCCGCAGCAGAGCGCAGCAGGGTGCCCACATTGCCGGGGTCCTGCACCCGTTCCAGCGCCAGATACCGCCCGCCGGTCTTCACCTCGTCCAGTGTGTGCACCGGGGTGCGGAACACGCCGAACACTCCCTGATGGGTGCCCACATCGGCCAGCTTATCGGCCACATGGTCTTCCACAAGGTAGTGTTCACCGGGCAGCCCGGCAAGCTCCGGGCACTTTGCCATAGCGCTCTCCGTATAAAATAAGGTCTCCAGCTGCGCACCGCGGGCAAGCTCCGGGCAGAGCTTGCGGCCCTCGGCCAGAAAGCGGCCCTCGCTGCGGCGGAATGCCGCGCTGGAAGAAAGGCGGCAGGCGTATTTGATCTTTGCGTTTTCCCGGCTGGTGATTTTTTCGTCCATCGTGTGTATTCAACCTTTCGCTGTACTGTCGTTCAAAAAGTAGTCTGCCGTCTTGTTCAAAAAATGCAAAAAGGGCAGCGTCTGCCACAAAGCGTTCCTGCGGCAGGGTGCTGCCCTGAAAAACATGTTCCCCTGCCGTAAGAACCCCGGATACAAAACGGACGCCCGCGTATACGCGCGGGCGTCACGATTCAAGTTCCTAATCAGGCGTTCTTGACGGTCTCGACCAGAGCTGCAAAGCTCTTGGGATCGTTAATAGCCATCTCAGACAGCATCTTGCGGTTCAGCTCGATGCCAGCCTTCTTCAGACCAGCCATGAAGGTGGAGTAGTTCATGCCCAGAGGACGAACTGCGTTGTTGATGCGGCAAATCCACAGGTTGCGGAACTGACGCTTCTTCATGCGGCGGCCAGCCAGAGCGTAGTTGCCGCTCTTCATGACCTGCTGCTTGGCCATCTTAAAGTGCTTGCTCTTGCAGCCGTAGAAGCCCTTGGCCAGCTTCAGCATCTTCTTACGACGTTTGTGAGTCATGGTTGCGCCTTGATACGTGCCATTTTTTATATCTCCTTTAGTTGTCTCAATAGAATGTGTTTGCCTGCGGCTCGCTCTTAGGCGTAGGGCAGCATGCTCTTGATGGTAGCTGCGTTGGTCTTATCAACGTAGCTGGGCTGACGGTAGCCACGGGTCAGCTTGGTGGTCTTCTTGGTCAGGATGTGGCTGCGGAATGCGTGGCCGCGCTTGATCTTGCCGTTCTTGGTCAGCTTAAAGCGCTTCTTAGCGCCGGAGTGCGTCTTCAGTTTCATCTTAGCCATTTTAGTTTCCTCCTAAAATTAGTCCTTATTGGGTTTCGGGATCAGCAGAATGGACATCGTGCGGCCCTCGAGCACCGGCGGCTTATCGGTGGATGCCTGAGGCAGAGCCTCGGCAAAACGTTTCAGCACGTCTGCGCCCAGAGCACTGTGCGCCATTTCACGGCCGCGGAAGCGGATCGAAACCTTAACCTTGTGGCCAGCTGCCAGGAACTTGGCAGTCTGGTTCAGCTTGGTATTGAAGTCGTTGGTGTCAATGTTGAGCGAAAGGCGGGTCTCTTTAACTTCGACCACCTTCTGGTTCTTCTTGGCTTCCTTCTCCTTCTTCTGCTGTTCAAAACGGTACTTGCCGTAATCCAGCACCTTGCACACAGGCGGAACAGCCTGCGGTGCGATCTTGACCAGATCCAGACCAGCATCTTCAGCAGCGCGCATGGCCACCTGAATGGACACAACGCCCTTCTGCTCGCCGTCTGCACCGATCAGACGGACCTCACGGTCACGGATCTGACCGTTGATCTCCAGTTCCTTCGACTTTCCAGCGGTAGCGATAATGAATGCACCTCCAAACAAAATCCATTTTGTTGCAATATTTGGCATAGAAAACGCGGCCGCCCATTTTCAGGACAGCCGCGCAAAAATTCACTCAAAGCCGCAGTCCACTCACAATGAACTGCCTTCAGGTATAGCCCGGGGGATCTTTCCCTCGCAAGGCGAGCGCGGCACAGGCCGTAGCTGCTTTCTTTACCCGGTTATTTTACCACAGGCAGAAAGCGCTGTCAAGCACTTTTTATGCGTTTTGCGGGAAAAATATGAATCAACTCCTTCAGTCGCACTTCGTGCGCCAGCTCCCTCAAGGAGGGAGTCTTTGGCAAAAACGGGAAGCCTGCCGGACTGTCAAAGCCTCCCTCCATGAGAAAGACTTCCCCGGCCGGGGAAGATGTCACGCAAGTGACAAAAAGGGAGCAGTGACATCGCGCAGCGATGACGGAAGGAGTTTACACCTCGATCAGCCTCCCCAGCTCCAGCGAGTAGATGCCCTTATACGTTACCTTCTTCGGTGCAAAGCGCTTATCGATGGCAAGGGCATAGAGGTTCAGCTGCGGGCGGTAGGCGCTCAGGAAGTCCGCTTCGGTCTTGCGGCGGTCGGTCTTGTAATCCAGCAGTTCCAGATGATCCGGAAACACCAGCACAAGGTCTGCAATGCCCTGCACCAGCACCTGCTCATCCTGCACGGCAGCGGCTTCCTGCGCGGAAGCTCCCTGTGCCGTCAGCACGGCCGACGCGGGCAGCGCCGTGATGAAGGCCAGCTCCCGCAGCACCTTTTCGGCTGCGCAGATCTTTGCAAAGGCTTCGCCTTCCACAAAGCGGCGAATCCGGCTCACATCCAGCTTTTCCGCGATCTCCGGGGCCACAAGCTGCCTGTCCACCTGCCGCTGACGCTCGGTCAGAATGGCTTCCTCCAGCGTGCCCGCCGCTTTGGCAGCAGCAAGGGAGGCAAAGTCCGCATGTTCCAGAAAAGCGTGCAGAGCCGTGCCCATCTCGGCGGCGGTCAGTCCGTCCTTGGAGAGAAAGGCAGGGCGTTCCAGCGTGGTCTGCTCGGCCTTGTGCACGATGCTGGTCACGCTGACCTTGGCGGGCACCGCAGCCAGTTTTGCCGCCGGATATCGCCATGCAAAGCCCTCCTGCAGCTGAGCCACCAATGCCGGGTCTGCCGGGACAGGCTCTGCCGCTTCCGGTTCCTGTTCCGGTGTTCCCGGCTCCGTCTGAACTTCCTGCACCGTGACCATGATCTCGCTTTCCGTAAACACAAAGGGCAGTTCCAGATCTCCTGCCAGCCGCCGCAGCGGCCCGCCGAAAGGATGCACCAGCAGCGCTGCACGCAGCCAGTCGGCAAAGCTGCCCGCCTGCTGGTTCAGCGTTTCTCCCGCGCCCGCAGCAGGAATGCTGCCGCCTTGGCAAAGGGATTGCCGGTCTTGGTCATGCCCAGCGGCACCGTGAGGATCAGCTTATCCTGTGCACGGGTGAGCGCCACATATAAAAGGCGCATCTGCTCGCTGCGCGTTTCCTGTGCATGGACGCTGGCAAGAGCAGCGTAGGCTGCAGTCTTGTACATGCTCTCGCCCTGTTCCGGGCGCAGGCGCAGGCCCGCGCCGTATTCCCGGTGCAGCAGCACCGGCTGGTAAGTGTCGCTCAGGTTAAAGTGCCGGGCCGTGTCGCCCACGAACACCACTGGGAACTGCAGACCCTTGGAGCGGTGGATGGTCATGATGGTCACACAGCCAGGCCGCGCACCGCCGGGCACAGTGTCCTGCCCGGTAGAACCGGCCTGCGCCGCCGCGTCGATGGCACGCACCAGCGCCGAGATGCCGTTTGCACCGGTCTGTGCACAGAAAGCCGCAAAACGCCGGGCATCTTCCCGGCGGTGCGCACCGTTTTCCAGTACGCCCAGCGCAGCAAGATAGCCGGTGGAAACAAAGATCTCTTCCAGCAGCTGTTCTGCCGGGGCACTGCGGGCCATGCGCCGCAGTGCGGCGAGTCGGTCATAAAAGTCTTTCACCTTTCGGGTGAACGGTGTTTCATCATCATTCTGCACCACCTGCAGCACTGCGCCGTACAGACTCATGCGGGAAGCCCTTTTGCCCGTTTCCTTCGCGCCCTGTTCCTCCTGCGCCTTTTTCTGCATTGCGGCGCTCTGGGCACGCAGGCGTACAAGGTCGTCGTCCGTAAAGCCGAACATCGGCCCCAGCATGGCGGCGGCAAGGTAGATATCCTGCGCCGGGTTGTCGATGACCTTCAAAGCGAGATCAGCGGCCGGATGTGCGCTGCTTCCATCAAGTTTTCGCGCGCATCCGCATACACCGGGATGCCCCGGGCCGTGAGCGCTTCCTCATAAGCGAGGAAGTCGCCGCGCGCCGCCAGCAGGATGCAGCAATCCTCGTACTGCACCGGGCGGGTGGAGCTGCCGTCCCGCACTGGTTCGCCGTTTTTCACCAGTTCTTCAACGCGCTGGGCGATCCACGCCGCGTCGGTCTCAGCGGTGTCGTCGGGCAGGAAGTGCGCTTCCACGCTGCCGGCGTATTCGCCGGGTGCACCGCACACCAGCCGCTGGCCGTCACCATAAGCCGTATCGCCCAGCTGGGGGGTCATGAGCTGTTCAAAGATAAAGTTGATGCCTGCCACCACCTGCGGGGCGGAGCGGAAGTTCGCATCCAGCGCCAGCAGAGCGTTTCCGCCTGCCGTACCCTCCTCCGGGCGGGGGCGGGCAGTGCCGCTGGGCAACGGTGCCCATGCGTTCAGCTTAGCCCGGAAGATGCTTGGGTCGGCCTGACGGAAGCGGTAGATGCTCTGCTTCAGGTCGCCCACAAGGAACAGGTCATCCCCCGCCGGGGAAGCAAGGCAGCGGTAAATGGCATCCTGCAAAGCGTTCGTGTCCTGATATTCGTCCACCATCACGGCGGCATAGCTGTGCCGGATGCTCTGGCACAGCGGGGTGCACACGCCATCCGGTGTGCGCAGCAGCCGCAGGGCCTGATGCTCAAAATCGCTGAATTCCAGCAGCTTGCGCTCCTTTTTCTTTGCCGAGAAGCGGGCATCAAAATCCCGCACGGCGGCAAACATCGCCCGCAGCCGGGGCAGGGCCGCTCTGCGGTCCGCTTCGGCTTCCTCCTCGCTGCAGGAGACAAGCTCCGTAATGTGCTCAAACAGCTTGGCGGCTTCGTCTGCGCGGGTCCTGACCGCCGCCTTATGATCGCCGGTCAGCCGTTTTTTCATGCCCTTGAAGCCGGGCATCTCCTCCATGCCCAGCACATAGGGTGTCAGCTTATCGTACAGCGGTGTCCACTGCCCTGCCGCAGCCAGCCGTTCCACCTCGCCCAGCAGGGCGGCGGCGCTTTCCAGCCGGGAGAGCGGCTCTGCAAATTTATCGTTGACACCGGCCACGGCCTTTGCCTTGGAAGCAGCGGTCTTGCCTTTTTCCTCGGCCTGTACCTGTGCAAGGACAAAATCTTCCTTACAGTCTGCCAGCGCTGCCGTCAGCAGTTCCCGCGCGGCCTTTGCGCAGCGGGCCGCTTCCGCCAGCAGCAGGTCATGCCAGCAGGTAAAAGCAAAGCCGTTTTCCCGCTGCCATGGTGTCAGATATTCGTCCAGCCTGCGGTCGTAGTCCGGCAGAGCACGCAGAAAATCGTACACATGCAGGATGGTATTGCCTGCGGCCTGATCGGTGCGGCCCTTGCCGTAAAGGTCTGCAAAGGCACAGAAGTCCGGGTCGCGGTAGGCATTTTCCAGCGTTTCGGACAGCGCCGAAGCCCGCAGCACCTCCACGCTGCCGGGATCTGCCGGGGCAAAATCCGGCGGGATGTCCAGTGCCTGAAAGTGCTTGTGCAGCAGGTCCAGACAGAACGCGTCAATGGTGCAGATGGGTGCGCGCTGCAAAAGCATCCGCTGGCGGCGCAGGCTCGTGTTGTGGGGCTGCTGCTGGCTGAGCCGCAGCAGTGCCTGCGATGCGTGCCCGCAGCTCTGCCGCCGCCGCATTGGTAAGGTGACGATGAGCAGTTTGTCCGCATCCACCGGGTGGTCCGGATCGGTGATGAGCCGCACGGCGCGTTCGGTCAGCACGGCTGTTTTGCCGCTGCCCGCCGCTGCGCTCACCAGCAGCGCACCACCGGTCCTCAATAGCAGCGCGCTGGGCCGGGGTCCATTTGGGTTCACTCATGCCTGCTCACCTTCCTTTCCGTCGTCGGCTTCTTCCGGCTCAAAGGGTTTGGCCGGAGCTTCCAGTGCCCGCTCGCCGATGCCGGTCTCGTGGCAGCAGATAAAGCTGTAGTCGCACCAGACGCAGGGGTTCCTGCCCGCCCCGGCCACCAGCGGTTCCGCAGCGATCTGCCCATCGTAAAGCTGCTGGCCCATCTGGGTGACAAGATCATCCAGATGCAGCTGGATGCGGTTGAGCTTTGCAATATCGGCACGCTTATCCTTCTGGCTGGGGCTGGGTACACCGTTGCGGTAGCCAAAGGCAGGTAGCGGCCCGTCTCATCCGCATCCATGGCATCGAACACCTTCTGCTCGTCCCTCACAAGGCCGTCCAGCTCGTACTGCACGTCCTGCTGTGCCTGCTGGCGGTTGGTGGTCTTGGGGGCCGGGTCTGCCAGCAGATACAGCACGCCTGCCGGTTCCGCACCGGTAAAGCGGCCGCTCTTATCCCGCGTCAGGCTGAACAGATACAGCAGCATCTGGCAGTCCAGCCCGCAGTATACCTCTTTCAGGTTCAGTTTTTGGTGCCGGTCTTATAGTCCACCACCCGCACCCAGCGGGTGCCGTTTTCCTCCACCCACTCATCGGCGCGGTCCACCGTGCCCACCAGCTGCACGGTGCGCCCGTCCGAGAGATGATACACCTGCCCGGGCACAGCGTCCTCCCCGGAGCCGATGCGCAGCTCACAGGCTGCCGGGTGGAAGCAGGACTGCTTCTGTTCGTCCCGCAGGTAGCACAAAAGGCTTGTCATGCTTTTTTTGAGCCGCGAGAGCAGATAGGCGAACCGGGCCGTATCCTCCGGCAGATAACGCTTTGCATATTCGTCCACCAGCAGGCTGGCAAGGCCTGCCATGCATCATCGTCCAGCTCCAGAAATGGGGCCAGCCCGGCGCAGGGATTATCCGCATCCGGGTGCGGGTCCAGCGCCATCTGCAGCACCCAGTGCATCAGGGTGCCGCTCTGGTCGGCAGAAAGCTCGGCCCGTCTGCGGGGCTTCAGGCCCAGCACATACTGCAAAAAATAGCCATACCGGCAGGTATAGTATTTTTCCAGCTGGCTGGGCGAAATGCGCAGCCGCTGCCCCAGCAGGCCGCTCAGCGCGGACAGATCGTTCACCTGCCGGGGCGGTTCCTCCTCCATGCGGCGCAGCAGAGCAAGGCCCCGGGGCGCATCCGTCTGCGGCAGGCGCAGCACCTCAGTCAGGCTGGCGCGTTCCGTGTCGGTCAGCGGCCAGCCGCCCAGCGTATCCAGTGCATCGGCGGGGGTGGCTGCAAGGTCGGGAAGCTCCAGCTCCGGTGCCGCCGGGTGCAGGGCCTCCACGATGGGTTCCAGCGCTGCGCACAGGGTCTTGCCCTGCCCCTTGGGCCAGCTGAGCCACAACCCCTTTGCCGGTGCGGTGAGGGCTTTGTAAACGCACACCTGCTCGCGCACCACGCGGTTCTCAAAGCAGTCCGGCAGATCGATCTGCTTTGCCATCAGAACATCGCGGTCGGCGTGGGTCAGAAGGCCCGTCTCGGACGGTGCACAGGGAAATTCGCCCTCCGCAAGGCCCAGCACGAACACATAGTCCGGCGCGTCCAGACGCATTTTGCCCGCGCTTGCCAGCACCACGCATCCAGCGTCTGTGGGATGTGCCCAAGGTCCGAAGAGCGCAGCAGCAGGCTGAACAGGTCCTCATATTCTGCAAAGGTCACACCCTGCCCGCCCAGCAGGTGGGCCATCTCGTTGAGCAGCTGCATCACCACGTTCCACTCGCGGGCCGCTTCCTCTGCCGCCGGGATGCCCCGGGCAGTGCGGACGGCTTCCACCAGCGCTGCCTGCTGCTCTTCTGCACCCAGCTTTTTCAGGCAGAAATACAGTTCCCGGCTGATCTGTTCGGCGCTGCCGCCCCGCACCTTGCTGCGCAGTTCGTCCACGGCTGTTACCAGCAGCTGGCGGGCAGTCTCGGCATCCTCCAGCGTTTTTGCATCCTCATCGGACAGTTCATTTTCGCCGAAGCCCTTGGGGCTTTTCTCAAATTTTGTGCGCCATGCCGCCGCATTGGGTGACCAGGTATAGGCATAGTTTTCCAGCGCGCAGACCTGCGGCTCGGTCAGAGCGCACAGGCCTGTCTTGGCAAGAATGGTCAGGTTTTCGGTCATATCCGCACCGCGCAGCAGTGCCAGCAGTGCACGCACCGCCGTAGCCGGGGCGCTGAACTCCGGGGTGGTGGGTTCATCGCAGTAAAGCGGGATATCTGCCATGCGGAACTCGTACCGGATGGCCGCACGGTAATCCGGGATATTGCGGCAGACCACGGCCATTTTGCCGCAGCGCACGCCCTGCCGCATCAGGCGGCGGATGGCCGCAGCGGTGCAGCGGGCTTCCTCTTCCCGGCTGGCAGCGGCAAACAGCCGCACCTCCGGCGCAGCGGGCGGCACCTCACAGGTGCCAGTCTCTAAAAGCTCTGTCACAGCCGCAAGGCCGGGCGCATCCTTATGGCGCAGGTCGCGGCGCAGCAGCTCCGGCACTGCCGCATCAGCACCGTTTTTGCGGGCCAGCTGCCGCAGCTGTGCGGCCACCTGCTTTGCGCCGGAAAAAGCCCCATATCCCCCGGCACCATGGGCGCACCGTCGTCGCACAGGGCCACCGTGACGGTGGGCAGCGCCGCCAGCATCGCGCCCATCAGCCGCTTTTTGGGTGCGTTGAAGGTATCGAACTCGTCAATGAACACTTCCCGCTCCCGCAGAAAGTCCGGCAGTTCGCCCCGGGCAAGAGCAGCTTCCAGCCGGTCAGCCGCCAGCTCCAGCCGGTCGGCGGGGTCCATGCCGGTGCCCGCCAGCAGCGTTTCGTACCCCTGAAAGATCAGTGCCAGCTCGCTCAGCTTGCCGCTTTCCGGCCCGCAGTCCGGCGCAAGCTCTGCCAGCTGTGCGCCGGAAAGGCCGGCACTTTTCAGCTCGTCGATGGTCTGGGCCGCCATCTGGCAGAAGGCCGCAACTGCGGCGGTGGCGGTAGTAGTAGTGCACATGATCCTGCAGCTCTTCCAGCGCGCGGCGCACCAGCACGGCGCGGCCCGCGTCCGAAAGGGTCTGCACCGCCGCGCCGCCCTCGGCAGAGAGGATGCGCTCGGCCAGACTGGTAAAGGAAAAGCTTTCCACCATGCCGGAAAGAGCATCGCCCAGCTCCCGGTAGATGCGGCCCTCCGTGCTGGAAGTGAACTGTTCCGGCACCAGAAGGATGCTGCGCCGGCCCTGTTCGGCCCGGGCTTGATGCGGGAATAGAGCAGGGTGGTCTTGCCGCTGCCGGAGCCGCCTAAAACCAGTTTGAGCATGGGGCACTTCCTCCTAAAAAATCGATCTGTGTTTATTGTAACACGAAAATCCTCTCAAAAAAAGTGTGATTCTCTACCTTTTAGCCTGCAGCGTGGTACACTTGGACCGACAAACTTTTCCACACAAGAGAGGAAGCCTGTATGAAAATTTTAGCTGTTGACTACGGCGACAGCCGCACCGGCCTTGCCACCTGTGACCGCACCGAGTTCCTTACAACGGCCATCACCCCGCAGATCACCCTGAAAGCCCGCAACAAGGTGGCGGCACGGGTGTGCGAAGTGGCCAAGGAAATCGGAGCCGAGCTGATCGTGATCGGCCTGCCGCTGAACATGGATGGTACCGAGGGCGAACGCGCCATCAAGAGCCGCAAGCTGGCAAAGACGGTCGAGATCTGGAGCGGCCTGCCGGTACGCATGTGGGACGAGCGCCAGACCACCTGCGCCGCCGCCGACATTCTGGACGAAAGCGGCACATTTGGCACAAAGCGCAAGGAGATCCTGGATTCTGTGAGCGCCACGGTCATTCTGGATGACTACCTTGCATGGCGGAAGGAACATCCGGGGGAGATTTGATTCAACTCCTTCCGTCATCGCTGGCGCGATGCCACTGCTCCCCTTTTTGTCACTTGCGTGACATCTTCCCCCGGCCGGGGGAAGTCTTTCTCATTGAGGGAGCTCTGGCGAAAAGGAAAACTTTGCCGCACTGCCAAGGGCTCCCTTTTTGAGGGAGCTGTCGCCGCAGGCGACTGAAGGAGTTATAAAAAAGGCACCCACAGTTTTGAATGCTGCGGGTGCCTTTTGATTCACTGATAGGTCTCGATGCTCACGCTGTTGATGGTGATGTCCTCACGGGGCTTCTGGTTTTCGTCCACGGCGGTCTGGCCGATGGCATCCACCACGTCCATGCCCTCGTACACCTGCCCCAGCACGGTATCGGTGTAGTCAAGATAAGGCGCGCCGCCGGCGGTCTGATAGGCCGAAACCACCTCCGCGCGGTAGCCCGCGCTGTTCATCTGGTCCACAAGCTCCTGCGTCACCGACTGGTCTCCCGGCAGCGTCTGCATCACGTAAAAAACGCTGGCGCACTCGCCGGAAGCATCGGTGCCCATACACAGGGCACCGGAATAATGGTGCAGGCTGTCGGTGGTCTCAGCCGGGTAGCGGCTGCCGTTCCAGATGGTACTGCCCCTGCCGTCGGCCCCCTGCCCGGCTTCCACCACAAAGCCGCTCTCCACGCGGGAGAAGGTCAGGCCGTTGTAGTAGCCTGCCTGCACAAGGCCTGCAAAGTTATCATAGGCCTGCGGGGCCTTGTCCGGGAAAAGCACCGCCTTGAACACGCCTGCCGAGGTATCGAACACCGCAATGGTGTCCCCCGCCGCAGGGTGGGCAAACTGCAGCTCTGCCGATTCCACTGCCGGGCGGTCGATCTTCTGGACTGTACTGCCGCCGCTGCCTTTGCCAAAGTGCAGAAAGCTCCCGGCACTGCAGCCCGTCAGCACCAGCGCCGCTGCCAGCACAAACGCCGCCCATCTTTTTTTATGCATCATTCCGCCCACGCTCCATACTCTATAGTAACCTGCACGGCACACCGTGCACAGAAGATTCAGAGGATAGTATATCATATTCTTCCGCAGAGTGCGAGAGCAAATGCGTGAAAATTTGCTGC
>ENA-OQDD01000207-OQDD01000207.1-human-gut-metagenome-genome-assembly--contig:-NODE-207-length-24731-cov-1.734637_pt1 | contig 24731 bp, 32 predicted proteins | sample MGYA00242507_ERZ504598 | MGnify/ENA primary metagenome ERZ504598 (study PRJEB26092, sample SAMD00036318) | human gut metagenome | host: Homo sapiens | study: EMG produced TPA metagenomics assembly of...
CAATAGCTTCTTCTATAATCAGTTTTTCAAGTACATTCTGCCTTTTATCCACCAATCACACCAGCCTTCTGAAATATGGCTATATGAAATGCAATTATTATGTTCTCGTACCTCCCTGTTCCTGCACAGCCGATCTTCACCTTCTAATATCAACCGCACATACCAGGGCTGATTATCAAAAAAATCTTCCTTAACAACTGTTATTTTTCTTCCTGCTTCATATACATAATCTCGACAGGTAAATAAAGGAAAAACCGTTCCATAATCACCTGCACAATAGAAAACATATCCTGTCTGATACGCAATAATTTCCGCACCATCTATCAGTCTCTGCTTTACAACTGCCACATCGTTTTCTCTTAAATACCTGGCGGATGGAACCTTTCTTCTTTCTTCCTGTTACCTACAACCTGTTTCAATTCCTGCAATGTCAGCATAATTACCACCCTTCTGCCTGCTGGCAACAGGTGCCCATCAGCAGAAAGGATAGGATTATTACTGATCTACTGGCAAAAGGGCAGTAAAAAACAGCTTCCGGCACACCCGTTTTTTTTAACGAGAGCCTGAAACTTCCTTACTGCCCTTTCTGCTAATTTACAGCAGCCTCTATTTTATTTTCCGTCTGATGTCCCGGTCAGACTTCTTTGCATTTCTTTCTGTTTTTATGTTCTTTTCATTTTCCATCAAAACAGAATAGTCTCCCATTGCATCATAGGGACACTGCTTCCGATAGATTAAATTTTCTTGTCTGGTCATCAATCCTGTCTCCCTTCCTTGTTTCTGTCTCTTTCTCTCTGTTTGCTATTTTAACAGCACAAAAAACTATTATCCTTAGCATATATGGGGAGTTTTTTTGTTTTACACCCCATATATGGTGAAATTTCACCTGTACTCATTAAAACTTTCTATCAGTGAATCTATTGTCTGCATGATAATTTTCTGCTCTTTCCATTCCATCTTCTGAATACGATAAAATACTTCCTCAAACTGCTTTCTTTTTTCTGCATCGTCCCTCTCTTTTCCCATCAGGATATTGGCATCTGTTTCCAGGATCTCAATCATCTTCCTGAAAATCTCAACAGACATTGCCGTTTGCCCTCCTTCTATCCTGCTGACCGTATTGACACTGATACCTGCTTTTTCCGCAAAAGATTCCTGTGACAACTTCATTTCCTGCCTGCGTTTTCTGATCCGTTCTCCCAATTCAATAAGTTCTGTGGAAATTGCACGATTGCTCAATACGGTGTCTCCTTTCCTGCAATTTATCCCAGCTTTACGACATTGTGTCGCAAAGTTTCCAGAAAAAAAGCAGCTAATTTTGTCTTAGCTGCTTTTCAAAAGATCTATTTCATTTTATTCTCGGTATTTTATGTATTCCTGTAATAACTGTGAGCAAGAAAACACTAAGATAAATGATTGCCTGTCCAACCATTGCCAGAAGAACGACACTTCCTATCAATCCTCCGATCAGAAAATTCATTATCCATACTGCCAGTGTTCCTCCAAGGTCAAACCCTCTTGGAACCATCCAGACACACATTTTTCCAATTCCGAATGGTATCCCCATCAGTAGCAACAGCAATAAATAATTGCACTTCCCATCCTGGATACAAAGCGGTCTCAGCACTGCAAACAATACAACAATCACCAGTGCTGGAACAATAACTTTTTTTATCATATTTCTCATGTTCCTTTATCCTCCATACATATCGTGATTAACCTCTGCCTGATAATAGCTGTTTATCGTTGCCGGGGCATTATACAGGGCAGTCAAAAGATATGCTTTAATGTTTCCAACCTTGGTCGTATTTCGATTCAGACAAAACAGCACATATTCGATATGTGAATAATTCAGCTTCATAAACCTGCTTTTCACCAAAGCAACTGGCTTTTCTGTCCCTGCGATCCGAATCATACTGTCCTCCGGCATCATCATAACTTCAATCATCAGTTCTACCAGTTCATCCACATCTTCTTTGGCATGATATTGATAATCTATGTTTTCATGAATCACTTCACGATATGCCCGCATCTCCTCCATCACATCTCTTTTCTTTTTCAGATTGCCTGATATGATTGGATAGGATTGATTTATCTCAGTTTCACTAATATCAGTCTTGTTAATATCAGTATTATTAGATTGTGATTTCGGATATTCTGGTTTTGTGATTTCCACTATTCTTGAATGATGATTTTCACAATTTTGGAATTGTGATTCTGGAAATTCTTGATTTGTGGTTTTCATCATTCCTGAATTGTGATTTTCACCATTCTGTAATTGTGATTCCACACAATCCTGAATTGTGGATTTCACTACTCCTGAATGATGATTTTCACAATTCAGAAAAGTGCCTGTTTTTTCCCTATTCTCAGCTTCTGATTGCAGATTTGCACATTCTTCATGGTTTCCCTGCTCAGATTGCAGATCTGCACATTTTCTATAATTTTTCTGCTCTGATTGCAAATCTGCACAGCTATCCATCGGCTTTTGGTCTGGCACTTCTCTGAGCATAAAATTTTTCACATAAATAACATTAGGCTTTCCCAGACCCAGACGTTTCTTTTCAATCAGTCCAATCCCATTATTACTGTCCAACTCTTTTACCAGCTTCACTGCCTTTTGGGTTCCACAGTTCATCAGCTCTGCAATTTCTTCCACCGTGAAAATAATATATACTCTGTCCTCTGAATCCAGCCATCGGTTCTTAATGCTCAGGCTCATACGGTCCAGCATCAGACCGTATAATACCTTTGCTTCACAAGAAAGAGCTTTAAAGCATGGTTCTGTAAACAGCACTTTCGGGACACGATAAAAGCTATATTGTTCCGCTTCCATTCCCGTAAAATAATCAAACTGTATCTTCTGCATCTGCTACTCCTTCTCTGTTTTGTTTCCATTTATCCAAAAGCATAAAAATAACTTCTTCTATCTGTTCTTTAGAATATGTCTCTGGAAAATAATTGCCGATTCTTTTTGCCGGAATGGTTACATTGATTTTACTGTTTTCTTTTTTCAATAAAACGGCATAGATATAACCCTGATTTAATTTTCCATTTGCACTGCATTCCTTTAATTGTTCTGCCTGTTGTTTTGTCGGAAAGATATTACTGTTGACAATTCCTTCCAGAAGCCATTCCTGTTCCTGTGGTTTCAGATAAGACAATTTTTCTCCCACTATCATAGGGATTTTATTATCGTCCACATATTCCAATAATCCATCTGATAATGAAGCCAGACGGATATATCTCTGCACAGTTCTTCCACTGTCCCCGGCTGTTTCACCAACCATATCTGCCGTATATTTTTCACCTTTACTTCCCTGGTGCTTCATAGCATCATATTTCATCTTATAGGCATGGGCCTTTTCACTTGGCAGAATATTTTCACGCTGAATGTTGGAATCGACCATAATTATGACAGCTTCATCATCTGTATAGTTTCGGACAAGGACCGGCATAGTTGTTTTGCCACACAGTTCACAGCCTCTTTTTCTCCTGTGACCTGAAATCAGTTCATATCCACCTTCTGATCGGGGTCTTACCAGAGCAGGATTTAAAACACCGTAGTTTTTAATACTCTCTACTGTCTCAGCCATTTTTTCATCATCGCTTACATGAAATGGATGATTTTTGAAAGGATAGAGCTTTTCCAGTTCTATTTCCACAACCTGGTTCATACTCTTTTCCGGTGATTCTTCTAATCCCAGTAACTCATCATAAGAGGTAAGCTGAATCTCTTTTTTCGGTCTACGCATGTTTCAACACCTCCTGAACCAGTTCTCTGTAACTGTCTGCCCCTTTGCTTTTTCCATCATAAGCAAATATACTTACACCTTCAGATGCTGTTTCTGCAAGACTTTCCGTTCTCGGAATCGTCTGCTCAAAAATCTTAATGTCATTTCCATATGTAGTTTTAATTGCCTGTTTGTTTCTCTTTGCATTATTGTAACGGCAATTATCCATTGTGAACAAAATACCTTCTATCTGCAATTCCGGATTAAACCTCTGATGGATTCCTTTTACCACTTTCAGTAATTCCATAAGTCCATCCGCCGCATAATATTGTGGCTGTACCGGAATCAGAACGCTGTCCGCTGCACTCAACGCATTGATTGTCAGCATTCCCAATGATGGCATACAGTCAATCAGAATATAATCATATTCATCTTTCAATAGTTCCAGATACTCTTTCAGTACTTTTTCCCTATCCTCAACAGTAAATAAGGACATATCCATTCCGGCAAGCAATTTATTGGACGGAATCAGATCCATCCCTTCTTCATGGTGCAAGACTGCTTCCTTTGGATCAAACTCCAGTCCCATGATGATATTTTCCATCATACTCTTTAAAGTCACTTTGAGATTTTTGGGAAATCCCATTCCCATTGTCAGATGTCCCTGCGGATCTGCATCTACCAGCACTACTTTTTTCCCATTCTTTGTCAGTCCGGCTCCCAGATTGATGGTTGTCGTTGTTTTGGCTACTCCGCCTTCTGATTTGCAATAGCAATTACTTTACACATATACCTTCCTCCGATTTACTGTTTTTCTTCTACTTCTACATAAACACGAAAATATTTACTTGTTCCTTTATTTGCATAAGCATCAGATACTTCCAGGACATCCAATTCCTTATGATTTTCCAAAATACGTCGAAACCATTGAATGTCCCTCAAAGTACCCTGTAATCTAATTTTCAGCATATATATCCTCCCAGTCTTTGTAAAAGCAATACTCTGGATAACGGATTTTAATAGCTTCCCAGAAATACCGGGCATATCCACAGCAAAACAGATCCTCTACGGTATAACACTGACATTCTTTCAACTGATCTTCTTCTGCTTCGTAATCTCCGACGCTTGGTGTTCCATTACAATACAGGTTAAATGCCATACGGACAATTCGTAAACTTCCACTGGTCTGCCACCCTTCCTGCAGGCATTCCGTTTTTACACATCCAGTTTTAAAATTATAGATTTTATTCACATTATCTCTTGTGTCTCTGTCGATACCCAGGCAATAAATCAAAGCCCGATGGTAGACATCCTGATATCTGCATTTTTTCAGATATTCCTCATAAAATTTTTCGTGTTCCCTGCTCTTGAAAGTAATTGTGCGAGAATTGCTATTCTCTGCTCTTAACGCTGTGTTTGTCATTTTCGTTTTCCTCCTGAATTTTTAATATTTTGGTATAAAAAAGACACTCCATTTCTGGAATGCCCTATAAAAATAGGGACACCCGCTTTTGACAAGTATCCCTATAATCTATCAATAATCTGATAGCTCTCTATTCATTTTCATATTCAAGATTCTTTGTGTTCCCCGTCCCGAGGTCTAACGCAACAACAACGGTTACTTTCTTCACAAGGCTCTTTTCTTTGTGATTTTCACCTATTTTTCTGAAACTGAAAAACTCCACAAAGTGCGTAAATTCAAGGATTTCTACATATTTTTCCTTTGTAGCAACACCGCAGTCTCCACATGCACGGTATTCGGAAACATATCCACGCAGCATATCTTCTCCACTCTATACCCTCTGTCCATAAATATCTGCAAATCCCTTGCCAGGCTTGTAGGTTTACATGAAATATAAACCATATTCTCAACACCATACTCTATGATTTTCCCGATAGCCTTCGGATGGATACCGTCTCGTGGTGGATCAAGAATTATATAATCCGGTTTTTCCTCTATCTCATCAAGCACCTTGAGGACATCACCTGCGATAAATTTACAGTTATCAAGACCATTAAGAGCTGCATTTTCCTTTGCTGCGCAAACTGCCTCCTCAACTATTTCGACACCTACTACTTCCTTACACACCGGTGCCATAAGCTGCGCGATGGTGCCGGTTCCGCTGTAGAGGTCGTAGACTGTTTTACCGTTTAGCGAATCCTTGTCATCTCCCAGGATAAACTCTCTCGCTGTCTCATAGAGCACCTCCGCTCCGAGTGAGTTGGTCTGGAAAAATGAGAATGGTGTGATTTTGAATTTCAGACCTAAGAGTTCCTCGTAGAAATATGAATCTCCGTAGAGCACCTCTGTGCCCTCGTTTTTGACCACATCTGCCACGGTGTCATTTTTTGTGTGTAAAACGCCCTTAAATCTGCCGTCATAGTGCCTGGTCAAAAGTTCATATCTAAAGCCAGCGAGCAGCTCCTCCTCGTTGAAGCCTCTGTCTGTGTGCTAGTAACAAGGTCGACTATGATTTCACCGGTTTTTGTTTGCCTTTCTGACAAGCAGATGCCGCAGATAGCCCTTGTGTGTTGCTCTGTGGAAATATGGGATATTGTTTTTTGAAAAATAATCAAGTGTTGCCTTTAATATTGTCCTGAAATCCTCATCCACTATCTGACAGTCCGATACTGTCACAAGGTCATAAAAGCTTCCTCTTTTGTGCATGCCAAGCGCAAGAGGGCCATCCTTATACTCATCACCGAAGGAAAATTCCATCTTGTTTCTGTATTCGCTCTTTTTAGGACTTCCATGTATCCCTATAAACTCATATCCTGACTCTTCCTCAGTGCCGATGGCATCCGAAATGAGCTTTTTCACCTGGGTAAGCTTCATATCAAGCTGCTTTTCGTAAGGCACTGTCTGATATGTACAGCCCCCGCACATTCCAAAGTGAGGACATGGCTCTTCTGTCTCCAGAGGCGATTTCTCAATTACCTCCATGAGTCTGCCCTCTGCTCTTTGATGCTTTACTTTATTTACAACAAATTCCACCTTCTGTCCCGGAATTGTATTTTTCACAATTACTCTTTCGCCGTCATCTGTAACGGCTATTCCCTTGTTTGGGAAGTCTACTCTTTCTACGGTTCCTGTTCCTCTAAATCCTTTTTTCATGTAATTCTTATCTCTCTTTATACTTTATTATTCCTTTGTATGCCTGACTGCAAATGCCTTGCTTCACACATAAAGAAAAATGAGGACTACATATGTAGCCCCCATTATCTAAAAACGATTATTTCTCTTCTTTAGTCTTTGGTGCCTCTTTTTCCTCTTCAGCATCATCATCGTCTTCATCCTCGAAGAAATCATCATCGAATTCATCATCATACTCATCATCGAAATCATCTAAATAATCCGGTGTGAAAAATCTGTAGATACCATATGCCGCTGCTGCAACTGCAACTAATACACCAATGATGGCAAATATGATAACAGCCTTGGAAGGCTTCTTGTCTTCCTCTTCTTTTTTGAGAAGGTCATTAAGCTTTGCCATGCTGAGCTTCTCTGCAAGCTTGTTGTCCTTTAATAATTCTTCAACTTTACTCATAATTCAATCCGCTCCTTTTCCAAAAGTAATTGTCAAATGCTATTTGTTAAATCCATTATAGCATATTATATCCAATTTTCCTATAAAAATTACAATAATTTTAGTCAATTTTTTTCAATTTGGCAAATGAAGCAAACATCTTTTTGGTACCAGCCTTGTCAAAGTCCACAGTGACCTCATAATCCCTGCCGCCTTCTACAATTGCCATGACCTCTCCCGCGCCAAACTTGATGTGCGATACTCTGTCTCCTACCTTATATGAAAGGCCTCCGGTGGTATTGGCACTGGCAAAAGACTTCTGGTTGCTCACAGGTGTATAGACAGGTGTCCTTGTACGCTGTGTATTAAAGGTGGTCGCATACTCTGTGCCGTATACAGGTGTCTTTTTGAAGGCCTCCTTAGCCTTTCTGTACGTGCTCTGCGAATTTCTTTCAAGGTCATCATCACGGCGCTTTGGCTCATAGACCTCACCTGACATAAGCTCACGCGGAATCTCTTTCACAAATGGCGATACCTTGTTAAACCGTGTCTCTCCACGCACATTGCGCATACGCGCAAATGTGATAGTCAGATGCTCCTTGCTCTCGTGATGCCAACATACGCAAGACGCCTTTCCTCCTCTAACTCGCTTGTCTCATCATCACTCGTGTTTGAGAACGCGCGACATGGGAAAAGGCCATCCTCCATGCCCGCCAGATACACATTCGGAAACTCAAGTCCCTTAGCACTGTGCAGAGTCATAAGAACCACATAGTCGCTGTTTTCGTCAAGACCGTCTATATCGGCTACAAGCGCTACCTCCTCCAAAAAGCCACTGAGAGTAGGATTCTCCTCCCCCTGCTCGTAATCAACAGCCTTGTTTATAAGCTCATCAATATTCTCAATACGCTGCTCTGCTTCATCCGTGCCCTCTGCCTTCAGCTCATCGACATAGCCGGTCTCATCGATTATTGCCTGTATGAGCTGCGAAACCGAATCCATCTCGGCTCTCGCACGAAGTGACTGTATAAACATCACAAACGGCTTTATCTTGCCTGCTGACCTCGCCATGCCCGGCACCTCATCGACGTAGCGCAGTGCCGTATAGAAATCTATCCCCTTCTCAAGGCATAGTCTGTCACCTTATTGATGCTCGTGGCTCCGATGCCGCGCTTTGGCACATTTATTATTCGCTTTACCGCAAGGTCATCATGGCCATTGTCAATAGTCTTTAAATATGCAAGGATATCCTTTATCTCTTTTCTGGCATAGAAATTCACGCCGCCGACAATCTTGTATGGGATGTTGGCAGCAATAAATTTTTCCTCGAAAAGACGCGACTGTGCGTTGGTTCGGTAAAGCACAGCACAGTCCTTATAGCGTGCCTCACCCTTTCTCACGAGTCTCGCTATCGAACGCGCCACATAATCCGCTTCCTCGAAGCCACTCTCAAGCTGTTCAAATGTAATCCTGTCTCCGGCTCCATTGTCAGTCCAAAGGCGCTTGTCCTTTCTACCCACGTTGTTGGAAATGACGCTGTTGGCGGCATCTAGGATATTCTGTGTAGACCTGTAATTCTGCTCAAGCTTTATGACCTTTTGCATCTTCAAAATGCTTCTCAAAGTTTAAGATATTGTAGATATTGGCACCTCTGAACTTGTAAATGGACTGATCATCATCACCCACCACACACAGATTCTTATACTTCATGGCAAGAAGCCTGATAAGCTCAAACTGCACGGTGTTTGTGTCCTGATACTCATCCACCATGATATATCTGAAGCGCTCCTGATAGTAATCCAGCACCTCTTTATCCAGCTTAAAAAGCTCTACTGTCTTCACAAGCAAATCATCAAAATCGAGTGCGTTATTCTGCTTTAGGGCATTCTGATACTCCTTGTATACAAGTGCCTGCTTGCGCTTCACGAAGTCACCTGTGAAGCGGTTTTCAAACTCTATCGGATCAATCATCTCATCCTTTGCAGATGAAATGACATTTAAAAACATCTTTTCCTTATACATCTTGGTATCTATCTCAAGACGCTTGCAGATGTCCTTCATCAGAGCCTTCTGGTCGTCAGCATCATATATGGTAAAGTTCGTGTCATATCCCAGCCTGTCAATATACCTGCGCAGTATACGCACACATGTCGAATGGAATGTAGAAACCCATATGCTTTCCGAACCATAGCCCACCATATCATCAATTCGCTCACGCATCTCTCCCGCAGCCTTGTTTGTAAAGGTGATTGCCATGATATTGTAAGGATTGACGCCACACTCATCTATCAGGTAGCAGTCCTGTATGTAAGAACCTGGTCTTGCCACTGCCTGCCCCGCTAAAATAAGAAGCGGTCCCTCTGTGGTCAAAACGGCCTCCCTCTGCTGTTCATTCAACATATCTAAGTTCATCTGTTTTCCTCTCAATTCTCCAGTCTTATTACAGGCACACAAACCATAAATACAAAAATAATTTATCTACAGCATACCACAAACATATGTTTTGTACAACCCAATATGAGAAAATTCAAAAAAAAACTTGTCATATAGTTTTCAATACTATATAATAGAAGTCTGAGGTGATGATATGGAGAATGACGTTAAAGAATTTTTATCAGAATTATTAAAACAGCTTAAATCAATAGATTACATAAAGCCGGAGGATATACCAAATATTGATCTGTACATGGATCAGGTCACAACCTTCATGGACGAGCAGCTCGCTGCATCAAAGCGCTATGAAAGCGACAAAATCCTTACCAAGACAATGATAAACAACTATGCCAAAAACAATCTGCTCCCTTCTCCGGACAAGAAAAAGTATTCTAAGGAGCATGTGCTCACACTGCTTTTTATATATTATTTCAAAAATATATTGAGCATCAACGATATCCGCTCAATCTTAATCCGCTTACCGAGAAGTATTTCGGCAATGATGACGGATTTACGATGCAGGATGTCTATACTGAGGTTTTCAGCTTAGAGGCGGAGGAATCGCAGAAGCTCCTAAAGGATCTCGGCAAGAAATACAAGATTGCCGGTGAGACATTTGAGGATTTTCCTGATGAGGATCAGAAATTTCTTCACACATTCAGCTTTATCTGCATGCTGAGCTTTGATGTCTACATCAAGAAAATGCTGATTGAGCGCATGATTGACAATCTAAATGAGGAAAAAGAGGCTTCTTCCCATGAGAATACACATTCTGGAAAGGAAAGTAAAAAAACAGGCTCAAATTAATGAGCCTGTTTTTCTTTCCCCCTATGATAAACTAATCCTCTTTGTCAGAGCCATCCTCCATGCGTGAAAAACCATATCATATCCATCGTTGCCGTAGTTTAATGATCTGTTCACACGGCTGATTGTGGCTGTGGAAGCCCCGGTCTTTTCTGCTATATCAAGATATGTCTTCTGCTCTCTAAGCATCTTTGCCACTTCAAATCTCTGTGATAGAGAAAAAAGCTCATTTACAGTACAAACATCCTCAAAAAATGTATAACACTCTGCTCTATCCTTGAGACACAAAATAGCATCAAACAAATGGTCTACTGCTTCTGTTTTAAGATTCTTGCTCATCGTGTTCTCCTTTTTCATGCGATTTTATTTACTTTTAATTTTAACATATTAAAGTTTTAAAGTAAACAGCTTTCTTGCAATTAAATTCCGATATGTTATACTAATGTTACTATCGCCTAATAAATCAGAATGGAGTAAATTGAAAATGAAAAAAGTAGGATATTTCTTTTACACATTTGTCCCACTGCTTGCAGTTGAGGCAATTCAGACTATCGCCTTATTCTTTATGATGGGCATGGGAGTGTTTGGACAGGGTTTTGTCGGAAAGCTTGCTTTTCCGTCTGCAAACGTATCGGACCGCCTTGAAAAGACATTTACCTCTGTAAATTTTAACATGATGATTATGATCATCTATGCACTCATTACCATTGCGATTTTTGGCATGTGGTACTATGCCAGATACGAAGGTAATTTTCTTCCATCCCCTAAGAAAACCTTCAATCCCATGATGCTAGTGGCAATCGTCATACTCGTGCCGGGTACACAGTTTGCTGCCAATTTCATAGCAAACTTAACCGGCTACATCCGTCCCGACTGGCTGCAGCAGTACAACAAGCTTTTTGAAACATCCGGCATCACAGATACCACCTTTGTGACAGTACTTTATTCTGTAATACTGGCGCCAATCTGTGAGGAGCTTATATTCCGCGGTGTAACCATGCGCTGTGCCAGAAAGGCTTTACCATTTGCTCTTGCCAATCTGATGCAGGCTGCACTTTTCGGACTGTTCCATCTCAACTGGATTCAGGCATATATGCCTTTGCACTTGGCATCGTGCTCGGATATGTCTGCGAACGCGGTGGCTCGATTTACTACTCTATAGGGCTTCATCTGCTTTTCAACCTTTGGGGCACACTCTCAGGATTTTTCCCGGATCCCGGTAATAGTGTAGTGATCTTTGTAATTGTGATTGCTGTTACAATTGTTTCACTGGTGGTCGGATTTGTACTGTTTAACAAAGGACGAAGAAAGCTCCCCATAAATTCTACAGGAATATATCACACCTGCCAGACTTACTATCATCATAATCATGCCTGCAAGCAGTACTCCAAGCATGACAGCGGCAACTGTTGACTTGAAATCCATATCAAGGATACTTGCCGCAAGTGTTCCTGTCCATGCACCTGTTCCCGGAAGTGGGATACCTACGAAAAGTAAAAGTGCAACAAACAGACCTCTTCCGGCTTTTGCCTGAAGCTTCTTGCCGCCCTTCTCTCCTTTTTCAAGGCAGAAGCTGAAGAACTTTCCAATAATTGGTTTGTCTGCTCCCCAGATGAGCACCTTTCTTGCAAAAAGATAAATAATTGGTACCGGAAGCATATTTGCAATGATACAAACTATAAATGACGGCACTATCGGCAGGCCCATCACCTGCGAAACCGGCACTGCTCCTCTGAGCTCAATAAGTGGTACCATTGAAATTAAAAAGATGTAAATATATTTTTTTAACATGAATAATTCTCCAAAAATTTAATTAGTGTATGCATCTGCTCATCAGTTCCTATGGATATGCGCAGATAGTCGTTGATTCGCTCAGGTGAGCTGAAATGTCTGACAAATATATTGTCTGCCTTAAGGTCCTCAAAAAGCTTTGTTGCAGAAACATTTGCAGGCTTTGCAAATATAAAGTTGCTCTTTGAGTCACAGAATGTAAAGCCAAGCCTCTTAAGCTCTGTCTTTGTCCACTCACGTGTCTTTATAACCTTTGCTGTGGTTTCTTCAAAGTATGCTCTGTCTTTTATCGCTGCTGTAGCTGCTTCGATTGTGATTCTGTCCATTGTATATGAGTTGAACGAATATTTCACATCATTCAAATACTTGATAAGCACAGGACTTGCCATGGCAAAACCAACTCTTGAGCCTGCCAGCGAGCGTGATTTTGAGAATGTCTGTACCACTATGACATTATCATATTTGTCAATTAGCGGCAACGCACTCTCCCCGCCAAAATCTACATATGCCTCATCTACCACGACAATTACATCCTGATTGTGCTCTATTATATCCTCTATCTCATCAAGAGGCATGAGCTTTCCTGTCGGAGCATTAGGGTTTGGAAATACTACTCCGCCGTTTGCCTTATAGTAATCTGACGGTACTATTGAAAAATCATCAGACAATGGAAGCTGCTCATAAGGGATTCGAAGCATATCTGCCCACACATCATAAAATGAATACGTAATGTCAGGAAACAGTATCGGCTTTTTTGAATTGAAAAATGTCATGAAAATCATGGCAAGTACATCATCAGAGCCAACTCCGACAAACACCTTCGAGCTGTCTATCTTATAGAAATCCGCAATTGCATTTACCAGCTTATCAACCTTGGATCAGGATACAGTCTTAAATCATCTGTATTGAAATTACTTAAAACCTCCTTCACTCCCGGCGCTGGCGGATATGGATTCTCATTTGTATTTAACTTAATAACACAGGTATTCTTTGGCTGTTCTCCCGGTGTATAAGGTACAACCTTTCGAATGTTATTTTCCCAGTCTCTCATTCTTTTCCTCCAAATTTAATTATATGTCAGCCCATACATATTTACTGATTATTCAATTTTCTTCTCAAAAAAACATGATATCAAACATAAAATCAGCGTTTTTATTCACTTTAAAATATGCACCCAAAAAAATGCTAACAATTTTACTTTACCTCATTTACTTATGTTTGTAAAGGTTGTATATTACACTTAATCACTATTTTTATATATATTTTTATCTATTTTTAATCAAGGGGGATTATAAATAATGACTAAAAATAATTCAAAGGATCTCACTGTAGGTTCTCCTACCGGCTCATTCTGGGCTTTTCCCTTCCGTTGCTTCTCGGAATGCTTTTTCAACAGGTTTACAGCCTTATGGATACAATAATCGTCGGCCGTTTTCTAAGTGTTTCGGCCTTAGCCGCAGTCGGCTCTACCGGAAGCATCTGCTTTCTCATCATCGGCTTCTGCAGGGTGTGTGTGCCGGCTTTTCACTTCCAATAGCCCAGCGCTTTGGTGCCAAGGATGAAAAAGGACTTAAAAAATATGTAGGAAATGCAGGAATTGTGTCTGTAATTATCGCAATAATCATGACGGCACTCACTGTGCTTCTCTGCGGTCACATTCTGACCTGGATGAATACGCCAAGCGACATTTACGACCTCGCTTACCAGTATCTGATTGTCATATTTGCAGGCATTCCTGCCACAATACTGTACAATCTGCTGTCAGGATATCTGAGATCTCTCGGCAACTCGGTCATACCTGTTATTTTCCTTATAATCGCGGCTATTCTAAATATCGGTCTTGATTTACTTTTCATTCTGGTATTTAACATGGGCGTGTTTGGAGCGGCTTTTGCAACCGTACTGTCACAGGGTATATCAGGAGTGCTGTGCATCATTTACATAGCAAAAAATGTACCTCTGCTGCATGTAAGCAGAAATGATTTGAAGCTTGACTCTTCATATGTCAGAAATCTGATGGTCATGGGACTTCCTATGGGCTTTCAGTATTCGATAACCGCTATAGGCGGCGTCATACTGCAGACTGCCGTAAACGGCTTAGGCTCCATCGCAGTTGCCTCAATGACCGCTGCAAGCCGTATTTCAATGTTTATGGTGTGTCCATTTGACGCACTCGGCTCCACAATGGCCACCTACAGTGGACAAAATGTCGGTGCAACCAAATTTGAACGTGTAAAGAAGGGGCTTATTTCAGCCTCAGTGATAGGATCGATCTATTCGGTTTTGATTTTTGTGGCACTGCCGTTTATAGCCAACTATCTGATTTACCTGTTTGTATCACCAAGCGAAACAGAGGTTGTCGTACAGGCTCATCAGTTTCTGCTGATAAATGCATTTTTCTACATCCCGCTCGTTCTGGTAAACACAGTCCGTTTCACCATACAGGGCATGGGTTTTTCCGGCTTTGCGATGTTTGCAGGAGTAGCAGAAATGATTGCGCGTTCACTCATTGGACTTGTATTTGTACCGATATTCGGCTTTTCTGCCGCCTGCTTTGCAAGCCCACTCGCATGGATTCTCGCAGATGCCTTCCTGGTGCCTGCATTCATCCACTGCCTGCATAAATTGCAGAAAGCAAAATCTAGTCAAGTTACAAGTCTTTATTAAAAAAGTCATTACCAATGATGTATTTAATAGTGTATTTAAAAATTAATTTATTTCACAACCTAAGGAAAGCACCGGCGAACATACTATATATTGAGCTTTACGAAGCAGCTTAGAAGCAGTTAGAATTATGTCCATATACAACAATGCCCCAGCATGGACGCTGGGGCAAGTTTTTATAAAAAATATATTATAAGTTTACCGCATCTATAAATTTCTGGAACGCTGCACGTCCCTCATCAGTGCACTTGTACACTCCTGCACACTCAAGCACTTCTTTAAATACAAGTCCAATCTCCTCATTGATGATACCATCAATATTAGACTCATCAATCTTATCATACTTAGACATAAACTTAAGAGCCCAGTCAGCATGTGATGCAAGAGTCTCAGTCGAATGCAGATCCTTTCCTGTAAGGATTGCATCCCTAAGCTCTGCCATCTCACCTTTTAATCTGGCCGGAAGCACTGCAAGTCCCATTACCTCGATAAGTCCGATATTCTCCTTCTTTATGTGATGAAGGTGGGCATGCGGATGATATACTCCAAGCGGATGCTCCTCTGTGGTGATGTTGTTTCTGAGCACAAGGTCAAGCTCATAGTCTCCGTCACGACGTCTTGCTATAGGTGTGATAGTGTTGTGTGGCTCTCCATCTGTCTCTGCAAAATAAATGCTTCTTCATCTGTATAGCCTCTCCATGCAAGAAGAATCTTATCTGCAAGGTCAATAAGCTTATCCCTGTCTGCTGACTTGATTCTGATAACAGACATAGGCCATTTTACGATACCTGCCTCGACATCCTCGTAGCCCTTGAATGTAATTTCTTTCTCTATCGGAGCCTTTGCCATAGCGAATGTATAGTGTCCGCCCTGGAAATGGTCGTGACTTAAGATAGAACCTCCAACGATTGGCAGATCTGCATTTGAGCCTACAAAATAATGTGGAAACTGTGTCACAAAATCAAGCAGCTTTCCAAATGTGGCACGCTCGATTTTCATCGGTGTATGCTTTGAATTGAACACGATACAGTGCTCATTGTAGTATACATATGGTGAGTACTGGAAAACCACTGGCTGTTATTTATTGTAACAGGGATAATTCTGTGGTTTTCTCTTGCAGGATGGTTTACGCGGCCTGCATAGCCCTCATTTTCCTTACAAAGCTGGCACTTTGGATATGCGCTCTGCTTAGCATTTTTAGCAGCAGCAATTGCCTTTGGATCCTTCTCAGGCTTTGAGAGATTGATTGTCACATCAATGTGCCATACTCTGTGTCTGTGGTCCATTTCATATCCCTCTTTATGCGCTGTCTTCTGATATAATTGCTGTCACAGCTTAATTTGTAAAAATAATCGGTTGCCGCAAGTGAAGACTCATTGTCGTATAAAATCCTTAAAGCGAGCTCTGATCACACTTGGTGCATTTACAAGGCAGCCCATCAGCTTTGTATCAAAAAGATCCTTGTATACAATGCTGTTTTCTTTCATGATGCCATTGTCATATGCGTATGTCATCATATCCTCGAGTATACCCTCAAGCTTCTCCTCTGCCTCTTCCTGTGTCCATGCTGGCTGAGCCTCTACCTTTTCAAATGTCTCATCCTCGATATCGTCCACTCCGAGTACCTCGAGAAGTCTGTTTACTGTGTATACCTCATCAGCAGGGTCAACAAGTCCTGTTGTAAGACCATATTTTACTAATTCTAATATTCTCTCCTGAATCATGTCATGCTCCTTAATCATTGTCGGGAAAAACCTATTTATCCGTTACTGTTATTTCATATTGCTAATTTTATGCCAGACGGCTAGGTCCGTCTCCAATTGAAACAACATAAAACTCAGGTGTCTTTCCAACCTTCTCTTCATAGGCCTTTGTCAGGTTTGCCTTAAACTGATCAATAGCCTCGTCCTTTACTATGCTGACTGTACAGCCGCCAAAGCCGCCTCCAGTGATTCGTGATCCGATAACACCCGGAATCTTCCATGCCTCATCAACAAGTACGTCAACCTCAGGACATGATGTCTCATAATCATCACGAAGTGATACATGTGAGGCATTCATAAGCTTTCCAAATGTCTCGATATCATTTTCCTTTAATGCCTTAACAGCCTTGATGGTACGCTGGTTCTCATAAACCGCATGCTTGCCTCTCTTACGTGCAACCTCATCCTTAATCGCATCCTTATGAGCCTCGAACTCTTCATCTGTCAAGTCACCGAGAGTCTTGATGTCACATACTGTCTGTAAATCCTTAAGAGCCTGTGCACTCTCATTTCTTCTGTCATTGTAAGCACTTGTTACAAGGCTGTGCTTAACCATGCTGTTTGTCACCACGATCTTTGCACCGTCCAAAACGATTGGTGCATACTCAAAATCAAGAGTATTGCAGTCAAGGAAAATTGCATTGTCCTTTTTGCCCATTGCAGATGCAAACTGATCCATGATACCGCAATTACAGCCGTTGTAGTTGTTCTCTGAATACTGACCGATAAGTGCAATATCCTGATTTGTCACGTCAAAGCCGTAAATATCCTTTAACATATATCCTGTAACCACCTCAAGAGATGCTGATGAAGAAAGTCCTGAGCCGTTTGGAATATTTCCGAATAAAACAATATCAAGACCGCTTTCAAGCTTCATTCCGCGTCCCTCGAAAGCCCACATAACGCCCATTGGATAGTTTGTCCAAAGTCCGTCCGGATCAGGTGTAAACTCATCAAGTGATGACTCAACCACCCCCAGATTGTCAAAATTCATAGAGTAGAAACGAAGCTTCCTGTCATCGCGCTTTCTTGCTGCCATATATGTGCCGATGGTAAGTGCACATGGGAACACATGTCCTCCATTGTAGTCAGTGTGCTCACCTATCAGATTTACACGTCCCGGAGCAAAATATACTCTGATATCCCCATCTGCTCCAAAAAGCTCCTTGAATTTGTCTAATACGTTCTGCTGTATCATTTTTCTTCTCCTTTGCTGATTGTATTTGCGTTAAATTGATAGTTAAAATAATTCGTTCTTTCTTTATAATTCTATTATAACTGCACATTTTTACATTGCAATACATCCGACTGAAAATGCAACATAACAAATCAAATCATGCAACAAAATTACATATGTTATTATTTTATTTTTTAAAATTTTTAATAACATCAAGTGCCGGCAGCACATTTCCATCATAGTCAAAGAGTGCCTGGTTTGCCCACTCATTGCCGCATGGTCCCGGATCATTCATGTACTTAAGTGAAGCAGGTGTAGCCCAGCCTGAGCCCGGTACAGGAATCCACGCAGGCTCCCACCAGAAAAATCCTTTTCCGTGGTCATCCACCACATTTGCCACCCTGTTTAAGAAATCTTTTGTAAAGTCAGCCTGCCCTTCAATAGTCATAGGATAATCTATCTTCTCAACAAGCTCCGGTTTTGTCGCATAACCCTTGCGCTCAGAATCAGCAAGCTTCTCGTACTCCTGGTAGCTGTCCATTGTAAAGCCCATGGATACCTCAGCGATGATAAGGTCCTTATTGAAACGCTTTGCAATATCGTTCATATTGAACTCAAGCTGATCAAGTGAGCCGTGCCAGAAAGGATAGTATGACAATCCGATATACTCAAACTCCTCTCCTCTTTCGATGAAGTTTGTAAACCATCTGACATAAAGCTCATTGTTTCCACCATTATCGAGGTGAATCATAATCGGAATATCAGCATTTACCTTGCGGCAGGCACGTATTCCGGCATTAACAAATTTTGCTATATTATCGTAGTTAGGTACCTTTCCCTCAGGCCACAAAAGTCCGTTTGAAAGCTCATTACCTACCTGAATCATTGTGACATTTACACCTGCCTCAATAATCTTTGTAAGATTTTCAAGTGTAAAATCATATACAGCCTGCTCCAGCTCGTCCACACCGAAATTCTTCCATGCCTTTGGCTTAATCTGCTTTCCCGGATCGGCCCAAAAATCACTGTAGTGGAAATTCAAAAGCACTCCAAAGCCTGCATCTGTAACCTTTTTTCCGATAGCAATAGTCTCAGCCAGGTCATTGTTACCCGCACCGTAAGGCTCACCATCCTCTGATTTTGGGTCGTTCCACAGACGAAGACGGATTGTGTCAACATCATGCTCCTTCATGATGTCAAGAATATCCTTCTCCTTTCCGTCCTCGTAGTATTTTGCTCCGCAGCGTTCCAGCTCTAGCAAGGTTGATAAATCCATACCCTTAATAAACTTTGACATTTTAATTCTCCTTAATTCTTATATCGTTTATTTACACCATGAGAGCAGTACCAGTAGTAGTCCCTGCTCTCAAAATGCGTAATAATATTCCTGACAACCTTAAAATGCTAAATTCCGCGGAAACAGAATGTGAATTCCATTTTCTCTGAGACATCAAGCAGGTACTCCGGATGAGTATGTGCGCCCCAGCTGTCGTCTCCGCCTACACCCATCTGCTTCTTTGCCACACGGACAACAGTATAGTGTACAGGTGGAAGCTCGAAATGATGTGCAGCATTTTCCAGCTCATGTGGTGTATATGGCAGTGCGAGAACGAAAGCTCATCACCAAAGAACAGCATGCCTCTGCCCTTCTTATCCATTACCTTTGCATATCTTACTCTGCACTTGTTGCCGCTCTCCTGCGGAACGAGATACTCTGCGACATTGTCTGCCACTTTATTCTCGTATACACCATACTTTCCGCCATGCTGTCTGTCCTCGTATGTCTCCTGTGGTCCGAGTCCGTACCATTTCACTGTATCATAATCGGCATCCAGCTTGAACATCATGCCAAACTCCGGCATATCGCCAAGCTCCTTTACAGGGTCATATGACAGAGTTGTCTCGATTGTTCCATCACCAAACACTCTGTATGTCACCTCGCATGAGCTCTGCGGTGTGGTAGGCATGAAATAAGTGTACGTGATGGCGATATTGTTGTCATTTTTTTCTACCCTTGGTGATGTATCTGCAAAGCGCTGATCCTGTCTGGTGGTCACATACATGCTGGCAATCTTCCACTGTGCATAGCGCTGTGGCATCATGTTGCCGGAATCATTGTTGGTAGGTGTTCTCCAGAAATTCGGCAGTGGGATAGTATTTGGAAGCATCTCGACGCCACCGTATACATATGAAACCATTCCCAGATTCATTCTTGAGAAAAGTGCCTTAAAGTTCTCACCTCTTACAAGGATATTTCCGTTTCCAACAACAAGCTCAACTGATTTGTCGCATGAATACTCACTTACAGGCTTCTTTATCATATGCTGTCCGAATGCAATCTCATATCCTGCCTTTTCCCAGATGGTGTTTTCCTTCAATACAAATGATACGACAATACAGTACTCTTTTTCCACATCTATCATGGAATTTTTAAGAGTCACCGGCACCTCATAGCTTGCCCTATCCATCGGTGGAACAGATATCTGAAGCTTTGTCCTGTAAACCTCATCACCATCTGCAAGAAGAATGGCAAAAGCATCAAAAACCGATGTATTTACAAAGAGATTTTTGTTTGTAACTGTAAAGATGTAGTCGCTGTCAAAATCAACCGAGATATTCTGATAATTGAACTTCACCTCCTGCATCTTTGGAGAAGCCTCTCTCTCTCCACCGTAACAGATGCCGTTTCCGCTGAAATCTCCATCTGTAGGCCTGTCGCCGAAATCTCCGCCATATGTGAGGAACCACTTGCCGTATCTGTCCTTTTTGTAGATTGACTGGTCAATATAATCCCAGATAAATCCGCCCTGATATCTAGGCTCGCGGTCAGAAAGCTCTGTGTATTTATGCATAGCACCGCAGGAATTTCCCATTGCATGTGTATATTCGCAGCAGATAAACGGTTTCTCAGGATGCTCTGCCAGGAATTTTTCAATGCCTGCAACCGGAGTATACATCTGGCTTTCCATGTCGCTTGTGTCATTATAGCTTCTATCGTTAAATACTCCCTCATAATGCACCAGACGATGCTTATCAAGCTGTCTGAAAAGCTGTGACATCTCATATATTGTCTTGCCGCCAAACGACTCATTGCCGCATGACCAGATAAGGATTGCCGGATGATTTTTATCTCTCTGATAGCATGAGTTGGCACGGTCCAGCATCATTTCTCTCCACTGTGGCTTGTCCTTTGGCACAACAAAGTCAAGGTCAACATAGCCCTTATTATATGCCTCCCATGTGCCATGACTCTCAAGATTGTTCTCAGCTATCATATAGATTCCATAAATATCGCAAAGCTCATAGAGCATGGAATCATCAGGATAATGGCTTGTTCTTATAGCATTGATATTGTTCTTTTTCATTGTGACAATATCCTTTATCACCTCATCACGGTTTGGCACACGGCCTGTTATTGAGCTGAACTCATGGCGGTTTACACCCTTAAATACAATACGCTTACCGTTTAGCTTCATAAGTCCGTCTACCATCTCAAATCTTCTGAAGCCCGCCAGCTGGCTGATAAACTCGATCTCATTTCCATGCGTATCTTTAACTATAATTTTAACCTCATACAGATTCGGCTTTTCAGCGCTCCATAACAGAGGATTTTTCACATTACATGAGCCCTCGCAAATTTCCTTATCCCTAAGCTCTATGTCAAACTCTTCCAATAAAAGTTTTGCCCTGTCATATTTTTCCACAGACAAATCGCCCAGCTCATAAAGCTTTACACTTGCAATACCATCACCATCTGCCTTTATTGACACACTAAGTGTACCCTCGTCAAAGGTATCATTAAGTGTAGGAACAACTGACAGATCCTCCACATGTGCACAAGGAACGGCATACAAAAATACATCTCTGAAAATGCCTGAAAATCTGTAAAAATCCTGATCCTCACACCAGCTGCTTGATGTCCATTTCCATACTCTGACCGCAAGCTTGTTCTCACCCTCGACAATATAATCAGTCAGCTCGAAATCAGACGGATCAAATGTGTCCTCACTGTAGCCGACATAATGTCCATTCAGCCAGAGTGCAAAACCGCTCTCCACTCCCTGAAACGAAATACACACCCTCTTGTTCTTCATATTCTCAGGGATTGTGAAATACTTCACATAGCTTGCAACCGGATTAAAAATCTCAGGTACCTCGCCCGGCTTTATAAACTCATCAGCCTCCCACGGATATGTGGTATTCGTATAGATTGGCACGTCATAGCCTTCCATCTGGATATGTGCCGGAACCCTGATTTCATCCCAGCCTTTGCAATCATAATCAGCTGCCTCAAAGCCACAAGGAGCCAGGGACTGATTCTTTGCATATGCAACTTCCATAAGCCGTTCATATCATATCTCAGGCTTGATTTCCCTTTAATTTTCTCCAGTTCATTTTTATAGCATACATGATCCGAATGAGCCGCAAGTCTGTTCTGCTCAAATATTTCCGGATTCTTAATGATATTTGAATCAAAATTACTCATATTTTTACACTCCTATCTACTGTATTTATTATTTGATACATGCCTGTTTTAAACACAAAGTCCTCTTATAAGACGAAGGCAAATAATAAACATTATTTGCCTTCTTAATTTTTAACAATATTATTTTACTTTTATTTAACAGATCCTGTAATTCCCTCTGCAAACTGCTTCTGGAGTACAAAGAATACGAGCATTGTAGGGATGGAGCAGAAAAGAACGCCCATCATCAGTACACCGTAATCTACTGTATATCCTGCTGCAAGGTTTGCAATAAGCATTGGCATTGTGATAGCAGCAGGCTTATTGAGGATTACCTTTGGCCACAGGTATGAGTTCCATGCATTCATGAATGTAATAACTGCAGCTGCTGCATATGTTGATTTCTGTACAGGCATATACATCTTAAAGAAAATACCAATCTCACTGAGTCCGTCAATTCGTGCCGCCTCCATTATATCGATTGGGAAGTTTCTCGAATTCTGTCTGAACATCATGATGAGGAACGGCGTTGAAATAGCCGGGAGCATGAAGCCCCATACCGTATTTATAAAGCCGAGCTTTGACATCATCTTGAACAGAGGAATAAGTGTAGCTACCTGCGGAATCATCATGCAAGAAGTAAAACTGAGAACAGCTTATCCTTTGCCTTGTCATGATAGAGCTCAAAGCCGTAACCGGCAAGTGAGCAGACAAGCAGTGCTAATTAATTGTCTGGAACTGTTGTCATTGTATAAGTGAGTTTTTCATTCCAAGTGCAATCGTTCTGTGATGCAAACAGTTTCTTTAAGTTCTCAAGGGCATAGCCACCAAATGCAATTCTACCTCTTGCAATGTCAATAGACTTGTTGGTCGCTGCCGATATCATCCAGAAAAACGGAAATACTGAGATGAACGAAACTATTACAAGAAAAATGTATGAAGGTATAAGCCTTTTTTGTATTGATGATCCATGTTTTTTCTTAGTCACGCTTGTCACCTACTTTCAGATTGATAAATGCCAGTATAGCAACCATGATGAATACGATAACAGACATTGCTGATGCATATCCAAAGTTTGCAACGCCTTCACCAAACGAGCGTTATAGATATAATGTGACATGGTGATTGTCGCATTTGCAGGTCCACCCTTTGTCAGGTTTACAGACTCGTCGAAGAGCTGTAATGTACCGTTTATTGACATGATAGTTGTCATAACAATTGTAGGTTTAAGAAGAGGAACCGTGATAGACCAGAAGGTTCTCCAGCCGCTTGCTCCATCTATCTTTGCCGCCTCGTAAACAGAGTACTCAATATTCTGGAGACCTGCTAAAAAAGAACACCATATTATATCCTGTCCATCTCCAGATAAGAGCTACTATGATAATAATCTTAGCACTCCAGCCTGTACCAAGGAAGTTAAGTTGTTCTCTAATATTCCAAGTTTAACAAGGATTGTATTGATAAGTCCCTGTGTTGCAAAAAGCGATTTAAAAATCAATGCATATGATACGAGTGATGTTGCACATGGTAAGAATACACATGTACGGAAAAGTCCTTTAAATTTAAGGTGCTTATTGTTAAGTAACTGTGCCAGTAAGATTGCCAGTACAAGCATGATTGGCACTTCGATAATTAAATATAAGAATGTGTTTCCGATAGATCTCTTGAAAACCGCATCCTGAAACATTCTTGTGTAGTTGTAAGTAAGTGGATTTGCCCACTGCATATTTGCGCTTGAGCCGGTTTTAAAGGATGTAATAACAGCCTGGATTATAGGCCAGAAGCTCATTATGAAAATGAGTATTGTTGCCGGAGCCAGATACATCCAGCCGGCTGCCCTTTGTTTACCGGTTATGCTCATTCCTTTTTTCTTATTTTTCACTGTAAAGGCCTCCTAACTATAAGTCTTTGAGAAAAAAACAGGGAGCCATTTAATGGCTCCCTGTACATTTGCCATCAAGCTAACAGATTAAAGTCCCATTGTGAATTTAAGGTCATCCTCTGCGACAGCGTCTTTTATCTCTGAATCGATATCTGCACCATTCTGAGTAATATTGATAAGTGCTGTAGCAAGCTTCTTACGTGCATCGTAGTGGAAATCGCTCTGCTCGATTATCTTAACATTTGCACCCATCTCAACGATCTTAGCGTAAATTGGCTGGTTGTTGAAATACTCAACACCCTCGTTGTAAACCTCTGACTTGCCTGCAGGTGTATATGTAGTGATAACACCACCATTCTTAAGAGCATTGTCATATGTCTCAGATACACCCTTGTCTGTATAAGATCCGCCACCGAATGTATATGCTAAGAATTTCTTAGCAAGGTTCTGCCTGACTTGCAGTTGCTTGTGATGTAAAGTGAAGGACCACC
>ENA-OQDD01000208-OQDD01000208.1-human-gut-metagenome-genome-assembly--contig:-NODE-208-length-24721-cov-4.639790_pt1 | contig 24721 bp, 24 predicted proteins | sample MGYA00242507_ERZ504598 | MGnify/ENA primary metagenome ERZ504598 (study PRJEB26092, sample SAMD00036318) | human gut metagenome | host: Homo sapiens | study: EMG produced TPA metagenomics assembly of...
ACTGTTCTGCCTCCCGTCAGACGGTTGGCAAGGGGAGTGGTCAGAAACGACCCGCTCAGCAGTCCGACACCGCTTCCGGTTGAGATGAGCCCAATCTGCCAGCCGGGAATGTTCAGCATCTGTTGATTCAGAATCACAATGCTGACCATCAGGGTGAGGACACAATTCAACAAGAGCACACTGCCGAATACGGATACTGCTTGTGGCCATCGCGTGTACCATGCAAAGCCTTCGATCAACGATGAATGCGATGAACTGCCGCCAATGTGGTTTCGTGGTGTTTTCTTCGTGGAATCATCGGAATCCGATGGGGAGGCGTCGTTCTTGGGCCGTAGATCCGAACGAATCAGCGGAGTCGCAACGGACATCAGCGCATACAGGACGGCGCTGATCAGGAATGGAATCTCGGGGCCTAATCCGTACAGGAACCCTGACAGCGGTTTGGAGAACAATTGGATGCATGCATCGCGCGATTCATTCGCGGAATAGGCTTGCACCAGCTGATTCCCGGTGACGATTTGAGGCAAGATGATATTGGACACATTGGAAAACACACCGGAAGTGAGTCCCCGTACAATGGCAAACAGGAATAGCAAAGGGGCCGACATCATTTTCGCAAACCAGGGCCAATGTCATCACACACAGTGTTGCAGCCGATATAAGACCGAAAACAATCATGAGTTTCTTGCGATCGATTCTATCCGACAGGTGCCCGCCTGGAAGTGTCCCAAACCTTCGCACAGTGCGAACACGGTGCCGACCATACCTGCCGTAGTTACATCATGGCTTACCGCATATGCCACCAGCGTGAACGCAAATCCGCCGATTGTGGTTCCCAGTGCTGACGCAGTGTCAGCCACGAACCAGGACCGGTAATCCCTCACCCTCCATGGTGAGATTGTTGATTCTTTTTCCTGACGTTTTTCAGTCACGGTTTTTTCTTCTTTCTGTTGATATGAATAGTTCGATTACATCGAAGAGACTGTTGACGTCATCTCCATATACAGGATGCTCTGCTGTATCGTTCCACCCATAGGGGATGAGGGCTTCCCCTTTGAACGTCAGATATTGTATGCACGATTCCAATTGCTGTTGAATAGTATTTGAGGGAATGTCATATCCGGCAATTTGAAATCGACTTTTCTCATCACCAGGAAGTCAACTAATTGATTGAATGTGTCTTTCGTAGTCGCGAGGAGGAAGCGAGGCATGTAACTTCCAGAAGAAGGCCGGAAACTGGTTGCCTGTAAAATGGACAAAGGCGAAATGCCCTTTGATTTCTACGGATCTGGTGCCATGTGATTCTAAATTGACCAACAAGAGCAGCACCTCCTAAATAGTGAATAGCTCCTACCATAAACGAGAAAGGGAATGAAGATGTTTCTCTCTGATGCTGATGTAACGAATCATATATATATATCGTTCACAGCGGTGTAATAAATGCGGCAACTGTTAGTGAAAGGAAGCGAATGATTATGGATACCGAAGTCGAGACGTTACCAAGTAAGTCACTAGGCAGGAAGGATATGTTGAGGCGAAGCATTGCCTGTGCATAGAATTACTGCCAGACGTCAATGAGCGCGCGACGCGTATCTTCGCGCCGCAGGTTCGTGTTTCAGACCACATGCTTGATTCCGTTCTTTGCATCAACACTACAAACTGCATCGATTGATTACGTGAGAATGGCGTCATGTCGGTTGTCTCCTATCGGTTCAGCCGACATGTCGTCATTGTCATTATTATGTTCGTTATTCAGCTACTAAGTCATTAGGCGAATTGTCGTTAACCACTATTGCTTGTTCCGTTTCAATTGCATGAGGAACAGCTGATGCAGCCGGAAGATGCCATTGGGGGATTGTTCGGCCGCGACGCGCTGTATAGGCGGTATGGCATAATAGACAAGGCTATTTTTGAGCTTTGCCGAAATTGAAAACATGAAAAGGTGAGTTACTGTGGCACAGACTACCAATGACATCAAGAACGGATCGTCCTGAACCTGGACGGCCAGCTGTGGACCGTCACGAAGTTCCAGCACGTCAAGCCGGGCAAGGGCCCAGCTTTCGTGCGTACCACCATCAAGAACGTGCTGAGCGGCAAGATCGTCGACAAGACCTTCAACGCGGGCATGAAGATGGAGTTCGAGACCGTTGACAACCGCAACCTGCAGTACTCCTACGAGGACGGCGACAACTTCGTCTTCATGGACATGACCACCTACGATCAGGTCTACATCCCAAGACCCTCGTCGGCGATCAGGCCAAGTTCCTGCTGGAAGGAACCGACTGCGTCGTGTCCTTCCACGACGGCACCCCGCTGTCCGTCGAACTGCCGGCTTCCGTGATCCTGACCGTTACCCATACCGAACCGGGTCTGCAGGGCAACCGTTCCAACGCCGGTACCAAGCCGGCCACCGTTGAGACCGGTGCCGAGATTCAGGTTCCGCTGTTCATCGGCGAAGGTGAGAAGGTCAAGGTGAACACCACCGACGGCTCCTACCTCGGCCGCGAGAACTGAGAGTAAGGACGAAAGAAGTTTCATGGCACGTTCCACCGCTCGTAAGAGGGCTCTGAATACGTTGTATGAAGCGGATGAGAAGGGACAGGACATCCTGTCCCTTCTTGCTGAGCGCATTGAGCAGCCCGGCGCCCAGACTCCGCTGCCTGAATACGCCATCGAAATCGTTCGTGGCGTTGCGGAACATATCGCAGCCATCGATTCCACGCTTGACGAGCATTCCACCGGTTGGAAGGTCAAGCGTATGGGCGTTGTCGATCGCAATATTCTGCGTATCGCCGCATGGGAGATCATGTTCAATGATGATGTTCCCAATATGGTGGCCATCGACGAGGCGCTTGGCCTTGCCAAGACGTTGTGTGATGACGAATCACCGGCATTCATCCACGGTCTGCTCAGCGCGGTAAGCGCTGATGCGGATGCCGCTCAAGTGGATGAGCAACCGACCGAACCTTCAGCTGAATAAAGCTGAAAGTTAAGCGATTCGGCCGGGTCGCGAGTCCTAACCGGCCGCTATCCTTGGTACGAATACCTTGACTATAAGGGGGTTTTGGTGAACCAGTATGATTCCGAAGCCGTGATGTTTGACCTCAAGATGCCGTTCTCGTTCTCGAAGACGGGCAGGTGTATGTGGGTGAACCTTACGGCGCGATCGGCACGACCAGCGGGGAGATCGTTTTCGCAACCGGTATGACCGGATATCAGGAAACGCTTACGGACCCAGCTACGATCGTCAGATCGTGGTGCAGACGTTCCCACACATTGGGGACACGGGAATCAATGGGGAGGATCCAGAATCCTCACGAATCTGGGTTGCCGGTTATGTTGTGCGCGATCCCAGCCCGAATGTGAGCAATTGGCGTGCCACCGGCAGCCTCGATGACGATTTGGAATCCAATCACATCGTTGGCATCAGCCGAATCGACACTCGCAAGCTTGTACGCCACCTGCGTTCCGCAGGCGTGATGCGTGCAGGTATTTTCTCCGGTGATGCTCTGCTTGACGCCAATGGCAAGCTGCGTACCATCGAATCCATGCTTGACGAGGTCAAGTCCACTCCGCAGATGAAGGGGATGAGCCTCTACGACGAAGTCAGCACCAAAGAAGCCTATACCATCGAGCCGTGTGGTGAATTCGAAGGCAAGGAACCGCTGTTCACCGTCGCCGCGGTCGATCTCGGCATCAAGCCATGACTCCGCATCGTATGGCCGAGCGTGGCTGCCGTGTACATGTGGTGCCATCCACCATCACGTTCGATGAGCTTGAAGCCCTCAATCCTGACGGTGTCTTCTTCTCCAACGGTCCGGGAGATCCGGAACAGGCCGATCCTGAAGTGAACCTGCTTCGCCAGGTACTTGACGCAGGTCATCCGTTCTTCGGCATCTGCTTCGGCAACCAGCTGCTCGGCCGTGCGCTCGGCTTCGGCACATATAAGCTGAAGTTCGGTCACCGCGGCATCAATCAGCCGGTCAAAGATATGACCACCGGCAAAATCGAAATCACCGCGCACAACCACGGCTTTGCCGTTGACGCGCCGATCGGCGAAACCGTTGACGCGCCGTTTGAAAACGGCAAGTACGGCAAGGTGTTCGTCAGCCACATCGATCTGAATGACAACGTGGTTGAAGGCCTGCAGTGCGTTGATATTCCGGCATTCTCCGTGCAATACCATCCGGAGGCCGCAGCCGGCCCGCACGATGCCGCATACCTGTTCGATCGTTTCGTGGATCTCATGCGTTCCGCCAAGGAGGGAACCACAATGCCTAAGCGCACAGACATCAAGTCCGTGATGGTCATCGGCTCCGGTCCGATTGTGATCGGCCAGGCCGCAGAATTCGATTACTCGGGCACTCAGCCTGCCGCGTGTTGCGTGAGGAAGGCATCCGAGTCATTCTCGTCAACTCCAACCCGGCCACCATCATGACCGATCCGGAAATGGCGGATGCCACCTACATCGAGCCGATTTCCACGCCGATTCTCGAGCAGATCATCGCCAAGGAACGTCCTGACGCGCTGCTGCCGACCTTGGGTGGCCAGACCGCGCTGAACGCGGCCATGGCGTTGGGTGAGGCCGGTGTGCTCAAGAAGTACAACGTCGAGCTGATCGGTGCTTCTCTGGAAGCCATCGATCGCGGCGAGGATCGTGAGCTCTTCAAAAAGGTCGTTGAGGAAGCTGGTGCAGAATCCGCACGTTCCGACATCGCACACTCCATTGAAGAAGTCGACAAGATCGCCGAAAAGTTCGGTTATCCGCTGGTCGTGCGCCCAAGCTTCACCATGGGTGGCCTTGGTTCCGGCATCGCGCACGACGAAGAGGAACTGCACCGCATCGCAGGCGCAGGCATCCATTATTCCCCAACCGACGAGGTGCTGATCGAAGAAGGCATCGAAGGCTGGAAGGAATACGAACTCGAGCTGATGCGCGACAAGAAAGACAATGTCGTGGTCGTCTGCCCGATTGAGAACGTGGATCCTGTCGGCGTGCACACCGGCGATTCCATTACCGTGGCGCCTGTGTTCACTCTGACCGATCGCGAGTATCAGAAGCTTCGTGACATCGGCATCGCATCATTCGTGGCGTGGGCGTCGATACCGGCGGCTGCAACATCCAGTTCGCCATCAACCCGAACACCGGACGCATCATCGTCATCGAAATGAACCCGCGTGTGTCCCGTTCCTCCGCTCTGGCATCCAAGGCGACCGGCTTCCCGATTGCGAAGATCGCCACCAAGCTGGCTCTTGGCTACACGCTCGACGAAATCCAGAACGATATCACGCAGTCCACTCCGGCCAGCTTCGAGCCGACCATCGACTACGTGGTCACCAAGGTCCCGCGTTTCGCCTTCGAAAAGTTCCCGGGTGCCGATCCGACGCTGACCACTTCCATGAAGTCCGTGGGCGAGGCCATGGCTCTGGCAGGCAACTTCCAGGAATCCCTCGGCAAGGCCATGCGTTCCATCGACAAGCGCCACATGGGCTTCAACTGGGACGGCGACAAGCCTGACGTACAGGAAGTCGAGCAGCTGTTGGAAGCCATCAAGGTGCCGACCGAGCATCGTTATCTGCAGATCCAGCGCGCCTGTGGGGAGCGCCACCGAACAGCAGATCTTCGATGCCACCAAGATCGACCCGTGGTTCATCCGCCAGTTTGTACTCATCAACGAGACCGCCCTTGAAATCAAGGAAGCGAGCAAGCTGAGCCGCAAGCTGCTAAAGAAGGCGAAGCTGGCAGGTCTTTCCGACCTTCAGATCGCACACCTGCGCCACTTGGGCGACGAAGGCGAAAACACGATCCGCGAACTGCGTTGGTCGTATGATCTTCGTCCGGTTTTCAAGACGGTCGATACCTGCGCTGCCGAATTCGACGCGGTCACGCCGTACTATTACTCCTGCTATGCGGACGAAAGTGAACTGCGTCCGCGTGAGCGTGAAGCCGTGATCATTCTCGGCTCCGGTCCGAACCGTATCGGCCAGGGCATCGAGTTCGACTACACCTGCGTACATGCCGTGCAGGAGCTGGGCAAGGACTATGACACCATCATGGTCAACTGCAACCCGGAAACCGTGTCCACCGATTACGACATGTCCGATCGTCTGTACTTCGAGCCGCTTACCTTCGAAGACGTACTCGAAATCTACGAGGCCGAAAAGAAGATGGGTCCGGTCAAGGGCGTTATCGTTCAGCTCGGTGGCCAGACCCCGCTGTCTCTGGCGGCTCGTCTGAAGCTGCCGGTGTTCCGATTCTCGGTACCACGCCTGAATCCATCGATCTGGCTGAAAACCGTGAGCTCTTCGGCGAAGTGCTGAAGAAGGCCGAGATGAACGCGCCTCGCTATGGTACCGCTCTGAGCCTTGACGAAGCCCGTGAGGCGGCTCATAACATCGGTTATCCGGTGCTGGTGCGCCCGAGCTACGTGCTTGGCGGTCGCGGCATGGAAATCGTGTACGACGACGCCCAGCTGTGCAAGTATGTGGATCGCGCATTGGAGGAAGCTCAGGCCGATACCGTGGTTTCTGGCCGTCTGCCTTCTCCGTTGCTGATCGACAAGTTCCTGCAGGATGCCGTGGAAATCGACGTCGACGCCTTGTTCGATGGCGAAGAGCTGTATATCGGCGGCATTATGGAACATGTTGAGGAAGCTGGCGTGCATTCCGGTGACGCCGCATGCACTCTGCCGCCGAGCACCCTTTCCGATGACCAGATCCGCCGTCTGCGCGAAGGCACCTATGCCATCGCCAAGGGCTGTGGCGTGCAAGGCCTGATCAACGTGCAGTACGCCTTCATGGCCAACACCCTGTACGTTATCGAGGCGAACCCGCGTGCCTCCCGTACCGTGCCGTTCGCATCCAAGGCGACCGGTGTGGCACTGGCCAAGGCCGCGGCCCGCATTATGGCCGGCGAAACCATCCAGCAGCAGCGTGATAACGGCTTGCTGCTGCCTCATGGAGACGGTGGTGACATTCGCCGCGGCCAGCAGGTTGCCGTCAAGGAATCCGTGCTTCCGTTCAAGCGCTTCCGTACGCCGCTCGGCAAGACCGTAGACGTGCTGCTCGGACCGGAAATGCGTTCCACCGGCGAAGTCATGGGCTTCGACCGTGACTTCCCGCATGCGTTCGCCAAGAGCCAGCTGGCCGCCTACGATGGCGGTCTGCCGACCAGCGGCAACGTGTTCATTTCCGTGAACGATACCGACAAGCGTCAGCTGCCGTTGTTGCTGCGCGACTGGTGGAGCTTGGATTCAACATCTGGGCCACCGAAGGCACCGCATCCGTGCTTCGTCGTTACGGCATCGAGTCCAAGATCGTCGACAAGATCAGCGTGCGTATGGATTCCAATCCGGACGATCCGATCACCACCTACCATGCGGAGGGCAGCGTCGGCAAGAACGTCGTTCAGCTGATCGAAGAGGGTGCCATTGATCTGATTCTCAACACGCCGAATTCTCGTGGCTCCCGTTCCGACGGTTACGCCATCCGTTCGGCCGCTATTGCCGCGGATTTGCCTCAGTTCACCACCATGACGGAATTCTCCGCCGTGTTGATGGCCATCGAGGCCGTGCGTAATAATGATTATCAGATCATGAGCATTCAGGATCATTCCCAGCAGCTATTCGAGTTGGAAAGCCGTGAGTAATGATGAGCAGCCTCAGCAGTGAAGAAATGAGTGCCCAGCGTTCGGACTTCGGTCTGCGACTGAGCAATTCCATGGCCCAATATGGTCCGCTATGCGTGGGAATCGATCCACACAGGCAGCTTCTTACTGACTGGGGCTACAACGTAGACGCATTGGGTGCCGAACTATACTCCATGCGTATGCTGCAGGCAGCCAATGGGCGAGCGGCAGCTGTCAAATTCCAGTTCTCCATGTTCGAGCGCTACGGTTCGAAAGGTATCGCAGCGCTCGAGCGGGTACTGTACGCAGCCCGTCAAATGGGTATCATCACCATCGTTGACTGCTGCATGGAGGCTTGCCGACTACGGTGTCCGCATTCGCCGATGTCTATTTCAAGCCGAGGTCTCCGTTGCTTGCCGACGCCATCACTTTGCTGCCATATTATGGCGCACGCTCGTTGGGCGGTGTCATTAACGATGCCCTGAACAACGGTCGAGGCGTATTCATTGCATCGCTGACCTCGAACCAAGAGGGCGCCAGCCTGCAGACCGCCATTCGTCAGGCAGGCGAGTACAAGGGCAGAACAGTGGCGTACGGCATTGCCAGCACGGCTCAGAAGTTCAATAAGGGCAATGACGGTATGGGTTCCGTAGCTTGATCATCGGTGCCACCATCGGTCAGTGGATCAATGATTCCGGTGTCGATCCAGCCAAGTTCACTGGTCCTATTCTGTCTCCGGGCTACGGATGGCAGGGTGCTGAAACCCGCGACCTCAAGACGGTGTTCAAAGGCACCAAGGGCAATGTGCTCGTCACCGTGTCTCGCTTCATCGCCACGCATGGTCCGGATATTTCCAGTTTGGCCGCGGCTACGGAATCCGTGGCGCTCGATATTCGTCAAGCGCTCATCGAGGCCCAGAACGAAGTCGATGATGAGATTTTGGATGATGAAGAAGACGAGTAAATCATCATCGATTTGTCAACAATAATTCCTTCTTGTAAATATCTTCAGCAACTAATACAGAGTGAGGAAGCAATGACCGACTCCCAGCATGGCCGTTTGATCGTCCTTTGCGGACCGGCAGGTGTAGGCAAAGGCACTGTTCTCGGGCGCGTGCGCGAGCAGCATCCGGAAATCTGGCTGTCGGTATCCGCAACCACACGACAGCCTCGTCCAGGTGAAGTGGATGGCGTGAACTATTTCTTCATGCCCGAACAGGAGTTTCTCGACAAGGAAGCTGCCGGTGAGTTCTTGGAAACCGCCGACGTGTTTGGTCTCGCACATTACGGCACTCCCGTGAAACCTGTCGTGGAACATCTTGAGCGAAATATTCCAGTCATTCTGGAAATCGATATTCAAGGTGCTCGCAGTGTCAAGCAGCGTGCGGGGGAGTTGGGTATCGAGGTAATGACCGTGTTCATCGCGCCGCCGTCATTTGAAGAACTGGAACGACGCTTGATCGGGCGCGGCACTGAAACTCCGGAACAGCAGGCGAAACGATTGGAAACCGCAAAAATCGAGCTTGCCGCGGAATCGGAATTCGACAAAGTCATCGTCAATAATGTTGTGGATGAGGCAGCAGATGAACTGTGGAACCTTATCGCAACGGAATTCGATTTGTAATCATAATAATTACAAGGATTGCAATATGCGCTCGAACATATCGGGCGCATATTTTATATAAAAGAAGCCAAGTATGAAATAAAAATGAGGATTGCGCAGCATATTAACTGCACAATCCTCATTATGTTATTTAATATTCGCTAGGATCAGGCGAGACCGGAAAGCTTGTTGATCAGCTCCGGATCGCGCGTGGCACCCTTGTCTGCGGAACGGGCGAACGCCGCGTAGGCCTTCAGCGCCTGGGAGACCTTGCGGTCGCGGTGCGCCACATAGCCGTCGCCGGCTTCGAGTTCGGTGCGGCGCTGGGCCAGCTCTTCGTCGGAAAGCTCGACGTTCACCGTACGGTTCGGGATATCAATGTTAATGATGTCGCCGTTCTTGATCAGGGCAATCGGGCCCTTGTTTGCCGCCTCGGGAGCGATATGGCCGATGGCCAGACCGGAGGAGCCGCCGGAATAGCGGCCGTCGGTCAGCATGGCGACCTGCTTGCCGATACCCTTGCCCTTGACGAACGACGTTGGGTACAGCATCTCCTGCATGCCAGGGCCGCCCTTCGGGCCCTCGTAACGGATGACCAGCGCCATACCGGGCTTCAGAGTGTCGTTGAGGATGACCTCGATGGCCTGTTCCTGGGATTCGACGACCAGTGCCGGTCCACGGAAGGTCCAAATCTCCTTCGGCACACCGGCGGTCTTCACCACGCAGCCGTCAGGGGCGAGGTTGCCACGCAGCACGGCCAGACCGCCTTCGGTGACGGCCGGATGATCGATGTCGTGAATCGCGCCGTTCACACGGTCGCGGTCGAGGGAGTCGAACAGCGTGGTATGCGTCCACGGATCAGGGACACGATGTGACCCGGGGCCGCCAGATACATCTGCTTGGCTTCCTCGGTGCAGGTATTACGCATGATGTCCCAGTCGTTGAGTTTGTCCTCAAGCGTCTTGTAATCGATGGAATGCACGTCGCGGTGCAGCTTGCCGGCACGGTCGAGCTCGCCGAGAATGCCAGTGATGCCACCGGCGCGATGCACGTCGGAGATCTCCCATTCGCCGGACGGCGAAGCCTTGCAGATGCAGGGCACGGTGTGGGAGATGCGCTCGATGTCGTCAAGCGTGAAGTCCACGTCGGCGGACTGCGCCATGGCGAGGATATGCAGCACTGTATTGGTGGAGCCACCCATGGCCACATCCATGGTCATGGCGTTCTCGAACGCTTCCTTGGTGGCGATGGAACGCGGGAGCACAGTCTCGTCATCATCGTCGTAATACTGCTTGGCGATCTTGACGATCTGCTCGGCGGCGCGCTTGAACAAATCCTTGCGGTAGGAGTGCGAAGCCAGAATGGTGCCATTGCCTGGCAGGGCCAGGCCGATGGCCTCGGTCAAGCAGTTCATCGAATTCGCGGTGAACATGCCGGCGCAGGAACCACAGGTCGGGCAGACGGTCTTCTCATAGGCGAGCAGATCCTCTTCGTTCAGATTGTCGTCGGCGGAGGCATACATCACGTCGATCAGATCGGTGTTCTTCTTCACGGTTCCGTCGGGAAGTACCGTGGTGCCGGCCTCCATCGGACCGCCGGAGACGAAGACGGTCGGGATGTTCAGACGCAGAGCGGCCATCAGCATGCCCGGCACGACCTTGTCACAGTTCGGGATGCAGATCAGGGCGTCGGCACAGTGCGCGTTCACCTGATATTCCACGGTGTCGGCGATGATGTCACGGCTCGGCAGGGAGTACAGCATGCCGGTGTGTCCCATGGCGATGCCGTCGTCAACGGCCATCGTGTTGAACTCACGCGGAATGCCGCCAGCTTCCTTGATGGCCTCGGAGATCAGTCGACCAACCTTGTTCAGGTGCACGTGCCGGGCAGGAACTCATCGAAGGAATTGGCAATGGCGATGATCGGCTTGCCGAAATCCTTACCGTCCACGCCAGCGGCACGGTAGAGGGCGCGTGCGCCCGCGAATACTCGTCCATTCATCAGTTTTGCAGATCGCATTTCCATGTTCTCTATTGTGGTGGTTAAGCGGGACACGGTTTTGTCAAGAGTCACTATGTGGAATTCCCAGAAGCGTTATATTCGCGAGCATTGCCGAAGATGCTTGCGCTTGCCGAAAACATGAGAGAAAGGGCTTGAATCAGGTCCAGTGGCGGTCCTATACTTAAGACTTTGGAAAAGAAGCTTTTGGCTTATCTGATGATTGGGAGATAATCAATATGGCATTCGGCACTCAGCCAACCCCGACCGGTCTTGCGGAACCGCCGATCGATGACTTGATGGAGCATGCGGACTCCAAGTACGCTCTTGCTATTTTCGCAGCCAAGCGTGCTCGCCAGATCAATTCCTATTTCACCCAGCTCAACGAGGGCCTGCTGCAGAACGTCGGTCCGCTGGTGGAGTATCAGAATCAGGAAAAGCCGCTATCCATCGCTTTCCGTGAGATCAATGATGGTCTGCTTGAAGAGACTCTCGGCGAAGACGATCTGACCGAAGGCAACTGATGTAACGGTTCTTGCGATAAGAACCGGATTCCAAGTTTTCATTCGCCCCGATACCTGAGCGGTGCGCTTTGAATAGTCCATAGTGAAGCTATTGATTGCGTATGCGAAGGACGGGGCGTTTTTTCGTAGCAATCAGAAGGGCGAACGTGTGGGGCGTTCGTGAAAGGAGCAGCCAGATGGCTGAATTGAAGTTGATTTCCGCTGAGTCAGTGACGGAGGGGCATCCGGACAAGGTCTGCGATCAGATTTCCGACGCGATTCTTGACGATATGCTTGCTCAGGATCCGCAGTCCCACGTGGCCGTGGAGACATGCGCCACGGTTGGCCAGTTCTTCGTGTTCGGCGAAGTGACGAGTGAAGGCTATTCCGATATTCAGAGCATTGTGCGTTCTGTGGTGCGCAATATCGGCTATACCAGTTCTCGCGTTGGTCTTGATGCGGATTCATGCGGCGTGACCGTTTCGTTGACCGAGCAGAGCTCTGAGATTAACCAGGGTGTGGCTCGTTTGAGTGGCGAAGCGGAGTCGAAGGCATCTCGCGAGCAGCGTTATGAGGCGCAGGCGCCGGCGATCAGGGCGTGATGTTCGGCTATGCGTGCGACGAGACCGATGTGCTGATGCCATTGCCGATTTATTTGGCTCATCGCTTGGCTTACCGTCTTACTGAGGTTCGTAAGAATGGCGAAGTGCCTCATCTGCGTCCCGATGGCAAAACCCAGGTGACCATTGAATATGATGAGCATGATGCTCCCGTTCGTCTTGACACGGTGTTGGTGTCCACGCAGCATGATCCTCAAGTCGATCAGGCGTGGCTTAAGGAGCAGTTGACGGAACATGTGATTCGTCCTGTGCTTGATGATGTGCTTGCCGATCGTGTGGCGCATGATGAATATCGCGTGCTTGTCAATCCGACCGGTTCGTTTGTGTTGGGCGGTCCGGCTGCCGATGCCGGTCTGACCGGTCGCAAGATCATCGTCGACACGTATGGCGGTGCGGCTCATCATGGCGGTGGCGCGTTCTCCGGCAAGGATCCGAGCAAGGTGGATCGTTCCGCTGCCTATGCGGCGCGTTGGGTGGCCAAGAACATTGTGGCGGCAGGTCTGGCCCACAAGGTTGAGGTGCAGGTGGCGTATGCCATCGGCGTGGCCGATCCGGTGTCCATCAATGTGGAAACGTACGGCACTGAAAATGGTGTGACTCGCGAGCAGATCCAGCAGGCTGTGCGTAAGGTGTTCGACCTTCGACCGGCCGCCATTATCGACGAGCTTGATCTGAAGCGTCCGATCTATTCCAAGACCGCTGCTTACGGTCATTTCGGACGCAACGATGCTGATTTTACCTGGGAGACCACCAATAAGGTCGACGAGCTGAAAGCCGCCATCGAAGGCTGAGTTACCCTTGAATCATGAGTACTGAGGATGCCGAGCAGCTGGCGCTTGACGGGCTCGCCCCGCGCAAGCGGCGCAAGCGTGCGCCCGCGGTTAAAACGCCGGCTGCGGAGCATCCCATAGCCCAAGTGGTGCTGGATATTCAGGCCATCCATTTGGGGCAGACCTTCGACTATTACGTTGAGGAGAAGTATTCCGAAGCCGCCCAGCCCGGAGTAATGGTGCGTGTCCGCTTCGGCGGGCAACGGGTCAACGGCATCATTTGGAAACGGACCGATACCAGCGAAACCCCTGAATCGTCATTGCGGTTCATCGAACGGGTGGTCATCGATCGTGTGCTTGTGTCGGAATCCATGCGCAACGATGCCACACTTATCGCGGACGCATTCGGCGGAACGCGAGCCAATATCCTGCGTTTGGCGGTGCCTCCGCGCGTGGCTCGCGTCGAACAGGAACAACGTATCGGCAATCGAACGGGTATTGAAAAAAACGGACGTATCGAATCGCTTGCCAAGATCGAGCGGGAATCGTACGAGCAGCTGCAGCGGCAATACGGTAATATCGACCTGCTTCGTACGGCATTGGAAGGGCAACGTTTCCAAGCGTTCGTGCTTGACCCATTGCCGGGATCCCATCATTGGAGGCAGTGCGTGGCCTGGATGGTGGCCGCGGCCTTATTGCAGGGCAAACCGGCGGTACTGGTGTTGCCGACCATGCGTGAGATTGAGGACATGGCCGAAACGTTGCAGTCGATCGGCTTGCGCTGTTTCGCGCCAACCCAATCATCCAATGGTGCGTACGGCGGCGATTTCGCCATTCTGAACGCGCAGATGGCGCCTGCTGAACGGTATCGTGCGTATCTGGCCATCAGTGGAGGCAGGTGCGGTGCGTGATCGGCACACGGGCGGCGATGTATGCGCCGGTGGATGGCAATGCGTTGTTCCTCATTCTCGATGACGTGTGCTATCAGGATGCCGATGGCATGATGCCTTACGCCAACGCCCGCGGAGTGTTGCGGTTACGTGCAAAAGCGCATAATGGCGTGTTCGTCGCGATGGCCAATGCGCGCAGTGTGCAAAGCCAGTGGGAAACCGATGCGGCGCATGTTGGTGCCACCCAGGTCAGCGGTTTCAGTACGCCGATTCACGCATTCCCTGCCGTAACCAAGGAAGCGAGTCCTTGGATTCGTTGGCTGAACCGTGACGAATTGGCAAGACTTGCGGATTCGACCATCGGAGCGCGTGTGCCGCACACTGCGGTGCGAGTGCTGTCGAAGGCGTTGGAAAGCGGTCCGGTGCTGTTGAGCATTCCGCAGGATGGCATCAGTGAAGCATTGAGCTGCGCGAAATGCCACCGTCAGGCTCGCTGCTCGTACTGCACGGGTCCATTGGAACGGTTACGGGATGGTCGGTGCGTTGTCGTTGGTGCGGTGTCGCCACTGTGCAATGGGCTTGCCCGGCATGCCATAACGAACGTATGCGCGTGGTTCGTGTGGGTGCCGCCGGAACTGCGCAGGAGCTGAGCCGACTGTTTCGTGGCGTGCCCATTGTGCTTTCAACGCCGAGCCAGCCACGCGGCATTGTTCCCGATATCGGGTTTGCGCCGCAGTTGGTCATCGCCACTCCCGGCGCAGAACCCCGTGTACGTGGAGGAACCCCTCGGAATGCGAATACCGGGCCGTGGCCATTCTCGACGCATGGACCAGCTTGTACGCCTTCGGCATTGACGCGGGCGTAGACACGTTGACGTCGTGGATGCGCGCGGTTTCGCTGTGCGCGCCGCGAATCAGGGGAGGTCAGGCCCTGTTGATCGGCGAAACCGATCCCACGCTCGCTCAATCGTTGATGCTTTGGAATTCAACGTTGCTGGCACAAACCGAATTGCGGGAACGTGAACAAACCGCATTGCCGCCTGTGTTTGCCGCCGCATGCGTATGGGGACGTCGTGACGCGGTGAAGGTCACGCTGGAACGTATCGGCGCGTTGGGTGGGGGTGACCTGTCCGCCATCGAAACCACCGAAGGCATGCTGCCGTCCGTATTGGGGCCGGTACCTATTCCGCAGCCTCGGACCATTGATTCGCGCGAATTGGAAGGCACTGCGGATCGTGTCAAGGCGGTGGTGCGTGTGCCGCAAAGTCGCCGAGGTGAGTTGCGTTGCGTTTGCGTTCCGCCAGTGCCCGCCATGTGGCCGCGCGTGAACCGGGAGAACTGCGTTTTCAGCTTGATCCGAAGGAGCGAATCTGACGCACGTCCCCTCGCCGTGAAAAACTAGACAGGTTGGCAGTTCGGCATGAGGCCGCACAGCAGTGAATGGAGGATCATATGAAGGGTTGGCCTGGAGAGCCTGATATGGAGTACGACGTGCTCATGGCTGACGGCGAAGCTGCGGTGAATGCGGGCAAGCCGATCACCGATGTGATTTTCGATTTCGGCAACGTGCTCGTCTACTGGGATCCGGTGGCCGTGATGACGCCCCGCTATAGCGACGAGCTTGTTGAACAGTTCCTTGACAACGATATTTCCGGCTTCTACGACATCAACGATGAACTGGACTGCGGCATGTCGAATGATGACGGCGTCGCCTGATGCGTGAACGTTATGGAGACAAATGGGCCGACATGCTGCAGTACTATCTCGACAATTTCGTCGACTCGTTGACCGGCGTGGTGCCGGGCGCCCGCGTGCTCATCAACGATTTGAAAGCGGCCGGCGTGCATGTGTGGGGATTGAGCAACTGGCAGAAGGATCTGTTCCCGATCGCGCTCGACAATTTCGATATTCTGCGCAGCCTCGACGATCGTGTGGTTTCCGGATATGTCTCCCTGCGTAAGCCGAATAAGGATATTTACGAGTTCGCGTTGCAACAGTTCGGCATTGACGCTTCCGGCGCGGTGTTCGTGGACGATAAGGCCATGAATATCGTAGGTGCGAACAATGCGGGCATTCGTGGCGTTCGATTCAAGGATTCACGTGCGTTGCGTGCGCTGCTGATTGATGCGGGTGTGAAGATTCCCGCGGTGCATCAGGCATAGTGTGTTGCGTTCCGCTGCCTTACATGCTGTTGATACGGCCGGAATGATTCCCACGATGATAACGATGTGATGAGGATTTGATAAGGAGGACTTTTCGTGCTGAAAGTGCTGTTTGCCGGTACTCCGGATGTTGCGGTGCCGTCGTTGAAAATGCTGGCTGAAGATACCGAGCGTTTCGAAGTGGTCGCAGTGCTCACCCGACCGGATGCTCCTACCGGGCGTGGACGCAAACTGGTACCGAATCCCGTGAAGCAGGCCGCTCTTGATCTTGGTTTGCCGGTGATTGAATCCGATCCGAGCGAGGAAACGTTCATTTCCGAACTTGCTGCGACCGGTGCCCAGGCCGCGGCAGTGGTGGCGTATGGCAAAATCCTGAAGCAGGATGTGCTCGACGCGCTGCCGATGGGATGGTACAACCTGCACTTCTCGCTGCTTCCGCAGTGGCGTGGCGCGGCTCCCGTGCAGCGTTCCATTTGGGCGGGCGAGAAGGTGACCGGAGCCACGGTGTTCCGCATCGTGCGAGCCATGGATGCCGGTCCGATTCTGGCGCAGTCCACTGTGGAAATCGGAGCGCATGAAACGGCGGGTGAGCTGCTGAACCGTCTTGCCGAGGATGGTTCCCGTTTGCTTGCCGCCTCGCTGCAGGCCATGGCCGACGATCAGATCGCGCCTGTGGAACAGCCTGCCGGCGCATATGAGGTGGCTCAGAAGATCACGGTTGAAGACGCGCATATTCGTTTCGACATTCCTGTATTCGCGGTGGATCGTCAGATTCGAGCCTGCACGCCCAATCCGGGCGCATGGTGCGAACTGCACGCCAATGCCGAAGCAGAACCGCCACGTTGCATGTGTTGCGTGCGCAGGGCGCCGATATGAGCAATCCCAACACACCCGTTTCGCTAGAACCAGGGCGGATCGTGGCCGGAAAAAAGAACGTGTGGGTGGGTACTTCCTCAGATCCTTTGGAATTGCTGGAAGTCAAAGCCCAAGCAAAAAAGCCAATGCGTGCCGCCGATTGGGCGCGTGGCGCGCATCTCGACGGAGCCTACTGCAAGTAGTGTCGAATAAACGGATCATAACGATATTGCCGTGTGAACAGCATCATTTCACACGGCAATATCGTTATCCTGCAATATCGGATTTTGCTATATCGCGACTCGGATCTATCGGGATTCGCATCATCGAAGAATGCGAATCAACGAAGAAAATCAAGAATCCGGGTCAAATCACGTTCGTTCACACGATGCGGAGCATCCGCCTGAACCGCAGGCTTGGCGCAGAACGCCACGCCAAGCCCGGCGGCATGAATCATCGGCAGATCATTGGCTCCATCGCCAACCGCAACAGTCTGACCCATGCTGATGCCCATGCGTGAAGCCCAATCACGCAGTGACTGCAATTTCACATCTTTCGTAACGATATCGCCAAGCACATGGCCGGTTAAACAACCATCAGCGGCTTCCAAACGATTCGCAATCCAAAAATCAAGATGCGCGTCGGCGGCAAGACGGTCCACGACTTCATGGAAACCGCCGGAAACCACGCCGACCTTCCAACCATGCGCATGCAAAGCGTCAATCAAATCAAGCGCCCCCTGTGTGAAATGCACGCGACGATACACATCATCGAACACCGAAGTCGGCAGATCCTTAAGCAGCGCAACACGAGCCTGCAACGCCTCGCGAAAATCAAGTTCGCCATTCATCGCACGTGCGGTAATCGACGCGATCTGCTCGCCAATTCCAGCGGCGGCGCCCAGCTCGTCGATGACTTCCTCATCGATCAGCGTGGAATCCACATCCATCACCAGCAGTCCAGGCTGGGAAAGGGTGGGAGTGGGCGCAATGTTCGGCGATTCTTGTTCAAGCATGGTTTTGATTGTCGGAAATCATGAGGACAATGGGTATTCTTAAGGGTTGAGCATGTTGAATGCGAATGCGCCATGACATGACGAAATGACGGAACGGCTCGAAACGCATTCGGTGGAAAGCGAGGCTGATGAAATGGATCAACGTGATGAGACGTTGGCGTCGTTGGGTGAGGCCAACGACCAGTTGATGGCCAAGAATCATGCGTTGGCCAAGGCGTTGAGCCGTGCCACCCAGGAGCTCACCAAGGCCAAGGCCCAGCTGAACCAGTTGGCGGGACCGCCCATGACCTTCGCCACCATGGTTCGCGTGCATTCCTCTCGCACGGACGAACAGGGGGTACAGCATGCCAGCGCCGAGGTGATTTCCGGAAGCCGTCGCATGATCGTGCCGGTTGCGGCGAATGTGCAGGCATCCAGGCTTGAGGCTGGGCGCACGGTGCTGCTCAACGAGAACATGGTGGTGGTTTCGCAAGCCGGCACCGATGCTGTGGGCGCAGTGCGCACGGTGAAGCAGGTCATTGATGATGGGCGATTGCTGGTCGCGGATGGCGGTGGAAACGTTGCGTTGGTCCGCCGTTCGGGAGCGCTGTCGAAAACTTCGATCAATGTGTCCGACCGTGTTACGGTCGATTCGTCCATGAGATTCGCGCTTGCGTTGGTTCCCGCGCAGGATGATGCCGACTTGGTGCTTGAGGAAGTGCCGGATGTCACGTTCGCTGATATCGGCGGTTTGGATGAGCAGATCGAACGTATTCGCGATGCCGTGCAAATGCCGTTCCTGCATCGCGAACTGTTCGAACGTTATGATTTGAAGCCGCCGAAAGGCGTGCTGCTGTATGGGCCTCCAGGCAATGGAAAGACGCTGATCGCCAAGGCTGTGGCCAATGCGCTCGCCGAAGGCGCTGCCGGCGGTCGTGGCGTGTTCCTGTCGGTGAAGGGGCCGGAACTGCTCAACAAGTTCGTGGGCGAGTCGGAACGCCTGATCCGCATGATTTTCAAGCGTGCGCGTGAGCGTGCGGCGGATGGCAAACCGGTGATCGTGTTCATTGACGAGATGGACTCGCTGCTGCGCACTCGTGGATCCGGCGTGTCGTCGGATGTGGAAACACTATTGTGCCGCAGTTTTTGGCTGAACTTGATGGCGTGGAAACGCTTGGCAATGTTATGGTCATCGGCGCTTCGAACCGTATCGACATGATTGATCCGGCGGTGTTGCGTCCTGGTCGTTTGGATGTGAAGATTCGTGTGGAGCGTCCGAAAGCGGCTCAGGCGGCGCAGATCATCCGCCATTATCTGACCGACGATTTGCCGTTGGTGCCAGGGGTGGATGCGAAGGCTTTGATTGGGGTGCTGGTCAGCGATATCTATTCGACGGACGAGCACCGGTATCTGTGCGACGTGTGCGATGAGCATGGGCAATGGCATCCGATCTATCTGGCGGATGTGGTGTCGGGTGCGGTGCTGAAAAACATTGTGGATCGTGCCAAAACCCGTGCTGTGAAAATCTCCATCGAAAGTGGACAGCCGGCGGCGATTGGCGTCGATCTGTTGGCGAAGGCCGTCGACGAGGAGTTTCTTGAAACCCGCGATGCGGTGTTGGATGCCAATCCGGAACAGTGGAGCCGTATCAATGGTTTGGAAGCAGGGCGCATCACCCGTATACGACCAGTCGAATAATGCTGGCAGGCAACGCGAAATCAGACGAAGGGAAGTCGTATCAATGAGCGTTCGTCGAATCATGGGCACGGAAACGGAATACGCGGTTTCCGCTCTCGGAATGGAGCATTACAATCCGGTGAAGCTATCGTTCGATGTGGTCGGTGCCGCGGCGAACGAACAAACCAAGCATATTCGCTGGGACTATCGGCAGGAGGATCCGGTCAACGACGCCCGCGGCACCAGGCTGGAACGTGCATCCGCGCATCCTGATCTGTTGACGGACGCGCCGCAGCTCAACATCACCAATGTGATTGCAGTCAATGGCGGCCGTGTGTATGTGGATCATGCGCATCCTGAATATTCCGCGCCCGAAACCGATGATCCCTTCGATGCCGTGCTCTACGACCATGCCGGCGATCTCATCATGCGTGAGTGCGCGCGCAAAGCCAGCGAACAGACCGGTATCGCAATCGCGCTGCACCGTAATAATGTCGACGGCAAAGGTGCAAGCTGGGGCACCCACGAAAATTATATGATGCTGCGTTCGGTGCCGTTTGACCAAGTTGCGAAACTCATGACGGCACATTTTGTAGCGAGACAGATTTTTACCGGAGCAGGTCGCGTCGGTATCGGCGAACGAAGCGAAACCGCCGGATACCAGCTCAGCCAGCGCGCCGACTATTTTCATATGAAAGTCGGTTTGCAGACCACATTCGACAGGCCGATCATCAATACTCGAGACGAATCGCACAGCACGGATGCATACCGTCGATTGCATGTGATTGTCGGGGACGCCAATCGTATGGATGTGCCGCAGGCGCTGAAACTCGGCACCACCAGCATGCTGCTGTGGCTGCTTGAGCATGCCGAAGAGGCGGGATTGAACATAGACGAAGCGTTGGAGCCAATCATGCTCGCCGATCCGGTGAGCGCCATGCACGAGGTGTCTCATGATTTGACATTAGGTGCCATGTTGCCGCTGGAATATGGCGGCGAGACCTCGGCATGGCAGATTGAGGTCACCCTGCGTGGCTTGGTGTATGCTGCCGCTGCCGTGATCTATGGAACCGACACGTCCGGTGAACCGGCATGGTCTGACCGTTCGACGTAACATCATGGCGATGTGGGGGCAGGCGCTCGCCGATGTGGCTGCCATCAGGCATGCCGATGATGATGCGCGTTTGACGATGCGCGAGCAAGCTGGCCGCATTGAATGGCTATTGAAATGGCAGTTGTTGGAGAAGCTGCGTCGTAAAATTGGCTCCGGTTGGGATGATGCGCGTATTGCGGCCGTCGATTTAAAGTGGGCTGCGATTGATCCCGCTGACTCGATTTTCGATCGGTTGCGTTCCCAAACGGAGCGGCTGTTTACGGACGGGCAGTTGGTGCAGGCTTCGGTGGAAGCGCCTTCCGATACCCGTGCTTGGTTGCGTGCCGAAATGATTCGTCGTTTTCCAGAACAGGTTGTGGCCGCATCGTGGTCGCATCTTACGGTGCGCCATCGAACGATTGGTGATAATACCGTGGAGAATCCGATGGTCTCATTGGATATGTCAGACCCTCTGAAATATAGCAAATCTCAATGTTCCCGCTATTGTGAGCGTGTCCAAGATGCGGCGTCGATTTTGGAAATGTTACGGTGAAATGCAATCTGTGCGGGTAACATTGCCATCAATTGGTCGCGAAGAACGGCCATTGACAACAGGTAACATCATCCCGGTATTTTGAGGAGAGGACGTGCCGGGACTGTACAGAGGAAACGAAAAGGCATATCTATGGAACTGAGGCAAATCGCCCTCGAAGTCGCACGCATCCTGCAGGACGCAGGCAAGCATGCGTTGAACGACCAGATGAATCCGCACGACATGAGAAAACTGGAAGTGTCCGAAGACTGCTTCCACTTCACTTCAGACACCGACAAGCGCCTGCAGCAGTTCATCAGCAACCGCCTGACCTATGTCAACGTGTTCGACGGCTTCTGGCAGCTTCGCCCTGAACAGTGCTATCCCGGCCAGCGATACTGGTGTGTGGGTGGCATCGACGGCGTGATCAATTTCGCGCGAAGCATGCCGGAATGGGCCATCACCGTGACATTGTTCGAATTCAACGACCAGTGCTCCGCACAGCCGATCCTTTCGATTGTGCACGCTCCGGCGCTGGGATTGACGTATCTTGCGGTGCGTGGATCCGGCGCGATTCGTATTCGCAAGACTCCGTTGGGAGACAAACGCGAGAAAATCATTCCTTCCACCACGTCGTCCCTCGATGGTTCGGTGGTGAGTTTCGGCATGTCTCCGGTATCGTCCGAATCGCAGCGTGCGCTCGATGTGGTGGCGAAGATTGCCGGACGTCCTGCCGATATTAAACGTGTCGGCCCGGCGTCCCTTGATTTGTGCAAGGTGGCCGACGGTACGTACGATGCGTATTTCGAACCGCACTTGCATGAGTGGGACGTACCTGCCGTGTCTGCTGGTGCTGTGGTGATTTGGGAGGCGCAAGGCCATCTGACCCAGTGGAATGGCGAAAGCGTTCACTGGCGCCAGGAGAACGATGTGATGGCCACCAATGGTCTGATCACCAATGATCTGAGCCAGTATTTGGCATAGTGTTGCATGCTGCGCCACACCTGATATAAGGTGTGGCGCAGCGTTTTTTGCAGGTTTGCAACCGGAAGTTACAGGGAGGAATGTCATGCCTCAGGAATTTGAACAGGCTCAATCCGCATCCGCAGGCCAAGAGGTGGGTGACATTGTCGAATCCGCCGGCGTACAAGTCGACGGAACCGCTGATGCGTTGGATGCCGTGCTTGACGATATCGAATCGGTGCTCGAGTCCAATGCTGAGGAATATGTCGGTAGTTTCGTGCAAAAAGGCGGCGAGTGATGCCGCAGCTGCGAGACAGCGGCAATCATTCCTCGTCACCGCTTGATGCGGGAACGTTGCGTGAGGTTCATTCTTTCGCTCGTATTTTCGGCATTGAAACGGAATACGGCGTCAGTGTGACCGGTGCGGATGTGCCATGCGACGCCAGCCAGACGGCAATGATGATGTTCCAGCCGATCGTTGCCTCCGCGCGATCGACCAATACGTATATTGAAAACGGGTCGCGACTGTATCTTGATGTCGGATCGCATCCTGAATATGCCACGTCCGAGGCCTGCGATCCCATGGACGCCCTTGCCGTGGATGCGGCCGGCGAACTGGTGATGCGCGATCTTGCGTTGGACGCCCAGCAAAGGCTTCGAGCCACGCATGGGCCACGTGCCACAGTGCATGTGTTCAAAAACAATGTGGATTCCGCAGGGCATTCCTTCGGCTGCCATGAAAACTATCTGGTACGTCGTTTTGTGCCGTTGGACGTCATCGAACACGAATTGCTGCCGTTCCTGATTACCAGGCAGCTGTTCACTGGCGCAGGCAGGGTGACGGAATCAGGTTTCCAGATCACGCAGCGTGCCGATTTTCTGGATGAGGCTGTTTCATCGGCGACCACAAGATCGCGTCCAATGGTCAACACGAGGGATGAGCCGCATGCCGATCCCGACGCCTTCCGAAGGCTGCATGTGATCATCGGCGATTCAAACCGTTCTCAATGGGCCACGATGATGAAGCTGGCCACCACGCATCTGGTGCTGTGCGTTATCGAACAGGCTGGGCGTGAAGGACGTGAGTCGGGATTCTCGCGGTTCGCGTTCGCGGACGCTGGTGCCGCAAACCGTGCGGTCAGTCGCGATATGAGCGGCGTGAATGCTTCGTTTGCCATGGCCGATGGATCGACGTTGCAGGGTGGTGCCGTAGCCATGCAGGAACGTTATCTACAGGCTGTGGAACAGTTCGTGGATGAGCATCCGGAAGTGGCTTCGTCGTTGCCTCGCACCGATGTGCACGATGTGCTTCGCCAGTGGCGCAATACGTTGGAAGCGTTCCGTTCCGGCAATGCAAATGCTTTGGGAGACAGAGTGGACTGGGTGTGCAAGTACCGCCTGTTTGAAGCGTTACGTGCCCGTTCCAGTGCGGATCTTCCGCTGAGCAAGCTGGAACAGTTGGATCTGGACTATCATGACGTGGCCAATGGCGCGTTGTATGCGTCGTTGCTTCGCGTGGTGCCTTGCGTTCGCTGATTGACGGTCGTGAGGCGCAAAAGGCGCGTACCATGCCGCCGGCGGATACTCGTGCCGCATTGCGCGGCAGATTCGTCAGTGCGGCCAAATCGCATGGCGCGCAGTATTCCTGCGATTGGACCAGACTATCGTTGCATGCGCCGCGGAAGATGGATATGGTGCTGCTGGATCCGTTCCAATGCAGGGAGAATGAGGATTTCCAAGCCATGATTGGCGCTTTGGAGTAAGCGATGGTGGCAATGGGAAACGTCGATGGGAGTGGGGTGTGGCCGACAAGCTTTGGTCACACCCCACTCCCATATCGGTATGTTCTCCTGAATTGTTTTGCGATTGCGCTGCGGTCGCTTTCGTTTTTGATTGGCTTGAATCAGGCTTCGCCGCGATATTTCGCCATCATCTGCGATTGCAGCTGTTGCGCGCTTGGCGGCGTCCATGTGATGGCATCCGCGCCCGCTTCGATGGTGGCGAGGATGCGATCTTCGGATCCGCCTCCCGATGCCAGGATCGGTATTTCCGGATGATGCGCACGTATGCTTGCCACGACTTGCGCGGTGCGTGCTCCGGCTGCGACGTTGATGATGGCCGCACCGGCGAGAATCTTGCATTCGGTGATTTCGTCGTCTTCCGTGACTGTTGCGATAACGGGAATGTCGACCATGGACATGGTGGTTTCTATGGTTTCCGCGGGTGCCGGCGCGTTGATGACGACGCCTGCCGCACCTTGCATTTCAGCCACCATGGCCAGCTCGGTCACACGCGGACCGGTGGTGGTGCCTCCTCCGACGCCTACGAAAAGTGGCATTTGTGCACAGTGAGCAACGCCTGTGTGATCACCGGTTCTCCAGTGAACGGGTAGACGGCGAGAATGGCGTTGGCATTGGGTATTACGGATGATCGCAG
>ENA-OQDD01000209-OQDD01000209.1-human-gut-metagenome-genome-assembly--contig:-NODE-209-length-24721-cov-3.366675_pt1 | contig 24721 bp, 29 predicted proteins | sample MGYA00242507_ERZ504598 | MGnify/ENA primary metagenome ERZ504598 (study PRJEB26092, sample SAMD00036318) | human gut metagenome | host: Homo sapiens | study: EMG produced TPA metagenomics assembly of...
AGGAGCGCGGGCAACGCCGAGGCGGATGGCGCGGCCTGGCCGGTGGTGCCGCCACCGTCAACGAGGACGATAGCGTCGAACTTGCCTTCGAGCTTGAGCAGAACGATCGGGGAGTTGACCTCACGCTGCAGCAGCTTGGAGGGGAAGTACTCCTCCAGAGTGCGGCCGTTGATGGTCCACTTGCCGTCACCCGGAACCAGACGGACACGGGCGACAGCTCCTTGCGGCGACCGGTGCCGTAGCCCGGCTCAATCGCGGAGGTGCCGGTGCCAGCGCCAGCGTTGGTCTCGGTGGTGTAGTTGGTGAGCTCCTCTTCGGTCTCGACAACCTGGGAGTCGTTGGTGTTTTCAGCCATGATTCTTATCTCCTCTCAGGTTTCACTTGGCCTGCTGCGAGACCTGGGCGATCTCGAAGACCTGGGGCTTCTGCGGGGTGTGCGGGTGCTCGGCGCCACGGAAGATACGCAGGCGGTCGAGCTGCACCTTGGCCAGACGATTCTTCGGCAGCATGCCCTTGACAGCGTTCTTGATGATGCGCTCGGGGTTCTTCTCGAGCAGCTCGGCGTAGGAGTCACGACGCAGACCACCAGGACGGCCGGAGTGCGAGTAGAGTTCCTTGCCCATCTTGTTGCCAGTCAGAGCAATCTTGTCGGCATTGATGATGATCACGTGGTTGCCGGAATCGGCGTGCGGAGCGTAGGTCGGCTTGTTCTTGCCGCGCAGCAGGATTGCAGCCTGGGTGGCGAGACGGCCGAGCACCACGTCGGTGGCGTCGATGACGTACCAGTCATGAGTCAGATCAGCTGGCTTCGGAGTGAAAGTTTTCACTGGATTACCTTTTCTATATTGTGTTCCGGGTCTCAGCTGCTTGGTGTGGCTTGGTCAGGGCCGCATCCAAGAGGCGTCGAACCTCATTATCCGTGGGCTCCCTGAAAGTCCTCGATGGCGAGTGGGATAGCGCTTTGAAGGACCCCTTAGGGAAACACAACAATCCACTAGTATATCGCCGGGCTTGACATAGGGCAACTGGGGACACTCCATTGGTTTATGGCTTCTCTTCCCCTATTTATGGTTTCTCTCCCACCCACTTCGGCTAACCGACTCACCTACGGTGAGGCAATTCCCTGCCTTCTCTCAGCTATCGCTTCTTTCAGGCCTCGTCTACGGACAGTCCACTGGACTGTCCGCTTAACGACTCGGCTCGTCAGAGGGAGGTAAAGCGGGTCAGGAATTGAAGATTTGGGCGAAGCGTTGGGCACCGGGGGTGTCGAAGAGGGTTTCGAGCGGTACACGTTGCCCTTGGCGTCGGCCAGTGGGATGCGCCAGTTCGGGTATTCGTTGTTGGTGCCCGGCTGGTTCTGCGCACGCTTCTCCCCCACCGCGTCGGTGATCGAGGCGGCGAGCAGCTTGCACGGCGAACCCTTCAGTGCGTGGTACAGCGCGTCGACGATATCCGCCTCGTGATCCTCACGATGTTCGGCAAAGTCGGCATCAAGATAACCCTGCTCGACCAGCATGGCCAGCATCGCATCCTGCTCGGCCTTGGCGGAGGCTTCGAATTCCTCGGCCGGGCCGGTCAGCAAGCCCAGACGCTCACGAATCTTGACGTGCTCGTATTCCAGGTAACCGGCGGCCGGCGGCAAATCATGCGTATTCACGGAGGCCAATGCATACGGACGCCACTGGGAGGGGGCGCGGAACACGCCGTCGCACTGCTCGAACCATTCAACGGCGCAACCGAGAATACCGTGGCTCGACAGGGAATCGGCCACATGGTCCGGCACCACGCCGAGGTCCTCACCTACGACCACGCCGCCGGCGCGAGAGGCCTCGATGGCCAGAACGCCCAGCATGATGTCTGAGTCGTAGTACACGTAAGCGCCATCCATAGCCGAACGGTTCTCGGGAATCCACCACAGGCGGAACAGACCAAGGATGTGATCGATGCGCACCGCACCGGCACGGGCGAACATGCCATGCACCATATTGCGGTAGGCCTCGTAGCCGGTGGTCTCCAGATTGATCGGGCTCAGCGGCGGCTGGCTCCAGTTCTGGCCTTGCTGGTTGAACATGTCCGGCGGTGCGCCGACCGTGGCTCCCTTGGCGAAGCGCTCGGGATTCCACCACACGTCAGCGCCGGAGGGGTGCACGCCGACGGCCATATCGGACATGATGCCGATATGCATGCCGGCGTCCTTGGCTGCCTGTTGGGCGGAGGACAGCTGCTCGGCGGCAATCCATTCCAGCCAGCGGTAGAAGTCCAAAGTGTCCGGGTACTGCTTGCGCAGATTGGCGATTTCCGGGGAGTTGCGATTGAACTTGCGCTCCCAGTTGCTCTCCTCGCCGTTGGGTGCTCCCCACTTGTCGTAGCACAGGCACCACGTGGCATACGCCTCCAAGTCGGAACACAGTCCGCCTTGAATTGGTCGAATACGCTTTGGCGTTCGGCGGTACGGCCGGCCTTAAAGATAATCCACAGGGCGTGCATCTTGCTGCGCCACATGGCGTCACGGTCGATGAGCTGGGAATCACCGTTCAGCGGTTCGGTGTCGGCATGCAGTCCGTCGACGGCATTCTTGTCGCCCTCGCTGAGCGTGGCATATTCGGCGATCGCCTCAGGACGGATGTACGTGAAGTTGATCAGGCGACGGCTTACCGGCAGATACGGCGACGGGGTGAGCGGGGACACCGGCTCGGCGGCATGCACCGGATTGATGAGCACGAAGTCGGCACCGGTCTTCTGCTTGGCGTCCACCAGCATGGTCTTCAGATCCTCGTAATCGCCCACGCCCCAGGAGTTGGAGGAGCGAATCGAGTACAGCTGGGCCATCCAGCCCCACAGACTGCCGCCCTTCATCGGGTCAAGCAGATCGACGCGATCAGGTGCACTGATCAAAGTGGCGTCTTGCACACGGTCGGCGACCTTGACGTGCAGCGTATGGTAACCAATCGGCAGATCGGCGGGAATGACCACAGCCGCATTCGAAATGAACGTACCATCAAGTCGTAGGCCTGGGATCCATCTCCAGGACCAACTTCAATGGTGCCTTGATATGGCTCGCCATTCTCCAGCGTGATGCTCGCCGAAGGCGCGTCCAGAATACCGGTGTTCACCAGCACCCGGTCCTCGCTACCGGCGATATGCAGCACGGTGGGTGCCACCAATCGGGCGTAACGCTCGTTCAGAATGCGTCGGATGGCGATGAGTTGGGCGCTCTCGCTGGAGGCGTCGATGCCCAGCGCTGCCAACACCTCGATCAGGACGTCATCGTCTATCTCGTGGTAGTCATGGCTCATGCCCAAATAACTCGTGCCGACACCGACCAACTTGGCCAGTCGAATCAACGGACGGGCCAGACGCTCTTCACTCTCGGTAATCTCACTCATAGCCCCAGTCTAACGCCGTTTGATTGCGCCACACCGTAAGAAAAATGCCATGATTCCGCCAAATTATGTACTTTTTACCCTCACATAGTGAGATGTGAGCGCTCACAATGGTGGATAGGGGGTGATTGCCGGCCAAATTTGCGCGGCAAAACACAGCAATAGTGTGCTTAGCGGCGGCTTTCCACGGCGTGCCGCACCTCGGCCGAGGGTCGTTGCCCAATTTGGCAAGCATCGCTTCGGACGTATTGGGGTTCAGTGCCACGGCACGGCGGACCATCGAAGAAAGCACCGCCGGTGCTCCCTCTTCGGATTCGGTGCCAAGTACGCCCAAGAATTCCAATGTCTCCGCATCCGCAGTGGGGTCCTGCGCACCCTCAAGCCGCATCTTCCAGCTGGTGCGCTTGTTTTTCAACGCCGTATCCCGGACCGCAGGCACCGGATCCTTGGTCAGGCGGCCGACCAGCCAATTCTTGTCATCCCCGTTGGCGGCCACGGCTTGACGCACGGACGGTTCGGGGTCTTCGGAGAGTTTGACCAATACGTTCGGGAACGGCATGGTGTCGGCGAGGAACACACGATCGGCCACCGGGGTGTGCGGGTTGCCGGCCACAGCCTCCAAAAGTGCAGTGGCGCGGGAGAACGCCGCCTGATCGGCACGGTCAGGCAACGGCCGACGGGCGAATTCGGACAGTTCGGCCGGGTCGGTGGAATGGCGCAGACGCTCGTATGTAGCGGTCAGCGGTTCGAAATCCACCGGAGCGGCGGACTCGGCTGCGGACTGCGCGCCTTGGTCCTGCTGCTGGGCGTCCGTGTCGGTTGCAGTCTCGGCCGCGGCCTCGGTTGCGGCCTCGGTGGGCTGGGTCTGCTGGCTGGTGGTGTTCTCGTCGGTCATGATGCCCAGCTTAGTCATACAGGCGTCACGCGAGCGGAACCGGAATGTTGACCATGTCAATCGGAGCCGGCACCACAGCGGCATTGAACGCTTCCCGCACACGCTCCTCGAATCGCGCGCAATCATCCTGCGGCACCACCGCGGTCAACTCGACGTTCACCGCATACGATTCATCCTCCTGACTGCCACCAAGCTGCGCCAGGATCTGCTGGAATCGGGCCAACTGCGGGTATTCGAGGCGAACCCGGTATCGCTTGGCGGTCATGATGCGGGCGGCGCGGGCGGCTTTCATCGCCAATGATGCGGCGGATGAGTACGCGCGGACCAGCCCACCGGAGCCCAGCAGAATACCACCGAAATATCTGGTGACGGCAACCACGCAATCGGTGGTGCCCGACTGCTTGAGTACGTCGAGAATCGGCTTGCCGGCGGTACCGGACGGCTCGCGTCATCGCTCATGCGTTCGGACAGTCGCCCATCCGCGCCTCCGCACACGGCGGCATACGCCACGTGTCGGGCTTTCGGATGCTGCTCACGGATCGCAGCCACGAACGCGAGCGCCTCGTCGAGCGTATCGACATGGGCGGCGTCGCCGATAAATTCGGACTTTTTTTCGACGAGCGAATCGTGGGCAGGATCGTCGGGCGTGTTGAGAATCGTCTGCATGAGCGTGTTCCGGTGGTCGACTGGCTGGGTGTTCGATTGAGCGCGAGGCTAGGCAGGGCTATCAGCGTTCGGAGACGACGACGTTATAGTCTTCGCCGGCGAAGTAGGCGGTCAGGCAGGCGATCATCTGGCGGGTGAGCTCCTTGAACGCGCCGTCGGCACGCCAGCCGACGTGCGGGGTCAGGACGATGCCGGGCACATGGCAGATGGCGTCGTCGGCGGTCAGCGGCTCATGGTCGAACACGTCGAGTGCGGCGGGAACATCGCCCTTTTGCAGTCGGGCAAGCAGCGCACCGGATTCGATGACTTCGGAGCGGGCGGTGTTGATGAACAGGGTGCCGGGCTTCACATGCGCAAGGTTCTCGGCGGTGACGATGCCGCGCGTGGCGTTGTTCAGCGGCAGATGGACGGAGATGACGTCGCTGGTTTCGATGAGCTTGTTGAGATCGTCGACCGGAGTGGCACCGGAGCGTTCGAAATGCTCGGGGCGGCACATGCGAATTCCCATGCGGCGACCATCCCATGGCCGAAGGCGCGGGACCGATGCCGGCCAACGGTGGCGCCGATGCCGCCCAGTCCGATGATGCCCATGCGACGGCCGGCGAGTTGCAGTCCATCGCCGCTGGCCCACGCCCAGTTGCCGGCCTTGACGTCCTTATCGAGTTGGCCAACGCGGCGGATGAGCTCGAACAGGAGGGCGAAGGTGTGCTCGGCCACGGCGTGATCGCCATAATGTTCGGCGTTGCAGACGCGGATCTTCAGCTCGCGCGCCTTATCGAGATTGATGTAGCTGCGACGCCGGTACCGCAGAACACGATGCACTTGACGTGCCCCTGCTCGCTGATGGTGCGCAGCAGATCGTCCGAAATGTGGTAGCCGCCCACCAGCAGGGCGTCGGCATCCTTCAGACGCTCGGCTATGGTCGCCTCGTCGGACGTGAATTCCTCGAACATACGCACGCGGGCAACGTCGTGGAGCGCGGGGAACTGGGCCTTGATGGGCTCGATCATCGCGTCGAGCACGGACGGCATCACGACGAGGGGCAGATCGGTGCGTTCGCTTTGGGTTTCGTAAATCTCGGTCATGGGCTCCACATTAGGAGGCCGGCGGGAAAAGCGTCACCTTGCGGCTTCCCCTCCTTGAGACCAAGCCGAGCAACTATTGCTTTGCCGCCTGCTCCTGCGTGATGTTCCATTCCTTGACGACGTTCTGGTCCGCGCCCATCGAATAGATGACATCCCAGATGCGTTGGCGTATCTGAGCGTCGTAGGCTTCGTCCCAACATGTGCCTATGGGATGGTCGCTGGATATCGGGCACCATTGGTAGTTGCCTTGATGCACGTTGGCGGTGGGCACCCAGTCGATGCGGTTGACGCGCCACGACCCCTTGACGCCCTTCTTGCCGGCGAACTGGATGCGTGCGGTCACACCCTGATTGTTGACCAAGGTTTCCGGCGTGTTCGCCGACTCGGTGACGGCGTTGCCCAGACCGTAGATAATCCACGTGCCGTTATAGTTCTCGATGGGCTGCGCACAATGGCAACCGGCACCGTAAATAACGTCGAAGGCACCAGTGTCGGCAAGCTCATGGGCTTCCGAAATCTGCCAGGAATCGGCGTAATCAAGGTATTCCTGCACCGAGTGCATGGCGATGGCCACCACATCGGCACCTTGCTCGCGGGCCTTGTTGGCCTTGTCTACCGCGCGCTGGATGTCGCTGTCGTGATTCGGGTCGCCGTCTTCGCGCAGACGATCCACCTGCCAGTCCTCGTCGGCGGTCATGCCGTTGAGGGAGACCGTGCCGGTGACCAGACCCAGCTTGCCGCCGCCGGTCGGGGAATCGATGACCAACGGTTTGGTGGAGTCGGCTTCGGTTTTGTACGAGCCGGTCTGGGCGATGCCATTGGCCTCAAGCGTGCCCCACAGACGGGCGATGCCATCCGCCCCCTGATCCCAGGAATGGTTGGTGGCGTGTGTGCAGGCGTTGTATCCCACGTTGCGGGCGGCATCCGCCACTTCCGGCGGAATGTTGAAGATCGGGTACGCGGCATATGGGCCGCCGCGCTGGGCGATCGGGGTTTCGAATTCGCACACGGCGATGTCCGAAGCCTGAATGTACTGCTTCATCGGCGCGAACAGCGGGTCGAAGTTGAAGCGGTGCCATCCGTGGCGTTGGGGTTCGGGCCTTGGAAATGGCTCCACAATCCCTCATGGAACAACAAATCGCCGTTGACCAGCATGGCGATGCAGTCCGTATCCGGGCAATCCGGTGAATTGCCGTGATGTTCGGTCACCGGTTTGGGCGTGTTCTTCGCTTTATTCAACGCGACGTCCGACACTCCGGCGTGTGCGGGGCCATTGCCGTCCGTGCGATGGGTTGCGAACCATGCGCCGATGCCCAGCGCAACGGCGAGCACGATCACGAACACGATAATCAGCGCCGCACGGTTGGTTCGTGTCGAGTTGGAGCGATGTTGCCCCTGCCCAGCGATATGGCTCATCTTTGCCCGCCCTTCGGAACTCTTCTTCTCTCTCTAGGGTACCGCCCATCTCGGTCAAGTACTGCGGGGAGGGAGGCGATGAGCAAGCGATTGGACAAGCAATATATAAACCGGTTAATCTTCAATCACCATTCACGAACACCACGCAAAAGTCTCACTTAGTGGACATTTTTCTTTCGTCGCTCGGACTTTTCCCGACGTGCCGCACTCGTTCGCCCACTAAAATGGCGGTTTGGAGGCGGACGGACAATGGCGTACCTCCGACTCCGCTTACCACAAGCGGAGACCGCCCGTCCTCGGTTATTTCAGGAGTTACTTAACCCGGAGTTTCCGGAAAACAAAAAAGTTCCGAGCTTTCACCCGGAACCTTAATCGGCGGAGTCAGAGGGATTCGAACCCTCGAGCCGTTTACACGACTAACACCTTAGCAGGGTGCCCCTATCGGCCACTCAGGCATGACTCCACGTTACGCAATAATGCGCAACAGCAAATTACTGTACCACGTCCTGCGGATACGGCGTGCCGAACGACACATTATTGACCGTCCGCGGGTGCGGCGTCGCCGGAGAACGTAACGATAACCGCGCAAATCACCAACGCCACACCGACGATTTCACCAACGCTGGGAATCTCGCCGAACGCCAGTCCCACGGCCACCGCCATGGCGGGATTGATGGATTGCATTACCGAAAATGCGCCGGATGTGGTGCGTCGCAGCGTGATCTGCTCCACCACATAGGGAATGAACGAGGCCATCAGGGAAATCACAAACAGCAGAGCCAGCAGCTTCAGCGAGCCGCCGGGCTCAAGCGCCCACGTGGCATCGGCCTTGGGGTGAACCACATGAGCCACAGCCGGCACGCCAAGGAACAGGGACTGGACCAGCCAGCCGATGGTCACGGCGATGCACAGATTATCCAGCGAATTGCCGCCAGCCGCCACGCGCCGGCCGGTGATGATATACATGCCCCACATCGACCCGCCGATCAAAATCGCAATCAGACCATACAAAAACGTGCCATTGCCGGACGGATTGGCCAATGATATGCCAGCTAACAGCACCACACCGACCGCCGCGATACCGATACCGACCCGCTCGCGCCAGCTTTTGCCGGTAATCACCGCCACCGAAAGCGGTCCCAAAAATTCGATAGACACGGCAATGCCCATATCCATATTGCTGATGGCCACATAAAACAGGGTATTCATCAGCACCAGCGAGCAGCCGAGCAGTACGACCAGCCCCCAGCTGCGGGCGTCGCGGTGAAACAGTTGCGCTCGCTTCGCCTTGTTCCAGGGCCTGCGCCACAGCAGCAACAGCACCGCCATGAATCCCACGCGATACCACACCGAGTACAGCGGATCGAGCTGGGTGAACGCAAGTTTGGCGACGGCCGTAGCCAAATAAATCACCAGTGCCTCACCAATCACGATAAGAACCACGGGAACACGGTTGAGGATACCGACCACTGCCTTCTTCATGAGGTTTACGCTACTCGGAGAGCCGGGACAGCGCGCATTGACTTGGAAGGCGTTACGGACAGTGACGCAATGTGGACGATTCCGTGGAATCGCACCCACCATGCGAAACAGCCGCACAGTGCGTAAACCCTTGGAATTCCGGCGATATTCGGCATTATGACAATGAGCGCCGCGTCATGCGCGCCACATAGTGAGCATGACCTCGTTCGGCATTCCTACAATGGTGGCATGAGCACCGCACCGAGACTTGAGGCCGCCAAACGCGATTGGGGCCACGACGAGACCGGATGCACCGTGCTGCATATCGACATGGATGCCTTCTATGCCTCATTGGAGGTGGCGCGCAACCCCGGGCTCAAAGGCAAGCCGGTAATCATCGGCACCGGGCCGCGCGCGGTGGTGTCCGCCGCGAGCTACGAAGCCCGGAAATACGGCATCAATTCGGCGATGCCGGCCGCGCGCGCCCATCGGTTGTGCCCGAACGGCATTTTTCTGCCAGTGGATATGGCGTATTACCGCATGATGTCGCACCGAATCATGCATGAGGTGTTTTTGACCGTCACCGACCGGTTCGAGCAGGTTTCGGTGGACGAGGGCTATATGGATGTGTCCGCCGCACTGCTGGAGTGGGGGCGGCCGAGCGCGATCGGCGCGTGGATTCGCGCTCAGGTGGCCGAGCGCTTCCACGTGACGTGTTCAGTGGGTATCGCCTGTAACAAACTGGTGTCCAAAATGGCCTCGACCAATGCCAAGCCGGACGGCATGCTGCTGATTCCCGCGGCCCGCTCGGCCGAATTCGTGCAGATGATGCCATTGCGTGGTATTCCGGGAATCGGGCCGTCTTTGGAGAAGCGGCTTAATGCTTGGGGCGTGCATTCGGTGGCTGAATTGGCTCAGCTGGATGAGGCTGCATTGACTCGTGCCACTGGCTCCCCGGCTGCGGCACGTGGATTATGGGCGGCCTCGCACGGGTTGGATTCCCGCGAAATTACCACGGTACGCGAGGAGAAATCCATTGGGTCCGAGGAAACTTGGCCAAGGATACACGCGATATGCGCGTGGTGTGTGGGCTACTGCGTTCGGCCTGCGACGAAGTAACCAGCACGCTGCGGCGCAAGGGGCTGGTGGCGCGCACGCTGACGGTGAAGTTGCGGTTCGCCGACCTGAGCTATCAGACCCGGTCTTTTACGATGGAGCGGCCGACCGATACGGCCGGCGTGCTGTACCCGGAATGCGTGCGGCAGCTGAAGTCATGCTGGGGCTACCGGCCTCGGCGGAGTCTGCCACTCCCCTGCCCAAAACTATTCGCTTGGCCGGTATGAGCACGTCTTCGCTCAGTAAGGCGGCGGCTACGGCCGTGCAGCCTTCACTGGATGACATGCTCGAAGAGGCCGACAATGCCCGCGGCCAGACCTCACAGGCGCGTTTGCATGATGCCGAGGCCGCACTGGACGCTGTGCGCCGCAAATTCGGCAACAAGGCCGCCCAGTTTGGGGCGTGAACGGCTCAACGCCACTTACGATCTCATTACGCCGTGAGACGTTCGCAGGCGGAACGGATGGCCTCGTCGGTGGCGGTGGCGGAGAAACGCAGGTAGGCGGGAGCGCCGTAGAATTCGCCGGGGCTGGGATGATGCCGATCTTGGCGAGCTCGGCCATATCGGCCCAGCAGTCGCCGGACTTGGCCTTGACCCATACGTACAGCGCGCCGGAGGCATTTGTGCCGAATAGCCATATGCCTTCAGTGCGTCAACCAGCGCGGATAGGCGGCGACGGTAACGCCTCCATTGCTCGTGCACAGCGGCTGTGTCCTTCAGGCCTGCGGCCATGGCGGCCTGCACTGGGCCAGGGATAATCTGGCCGATCTGCTTGCGGTATTCGGCCATTTCCTTGACCAGCCGGTAATCGCCGGCAATTAGAGCCGTACGGTAGCCGGCCATGTTGGACTGCTTGGACAGCGAGTAGAGCACCAGGATGCCAGCTGCCGAACCTTCACACACATGTGGATTCAGGGCACATGGCGTGGCGGAGAGACTGAATGCGGTATCGGAGGCGGGCTCGTTGGATTCGGCCACCGGTGCGGCAGGCACAGACGCAGCAGATGCAGACGCGGCAGGCGCAGAGGACGCGGCTGTATTGCGGCGCACCGAACGCCAGTCCATTAACGCATAGCATTCGTCGGAGAGCACCACGGCACCGATGCGACGGGCAGCAGCCACGATGTCGGTCAGCCAGTCAGCGGAGATGACCTCGCCGGAGGGATTACACGGCGAGTTGATCCAGATGGCCTTGACGTTCGGAATATTCACCCAGGAATCGACGTCGGTCACATCATCGACTTTGACCACGGTGGCGCCGGCAAGTTGGGTACCGATTTCGTAAGTCGGGTAGGAGACAGCCGGTTGGACGACCACATCGCCTTCGCCAAGGTGCAGCAGGCTGGCCATCAGCGCCACGGCCTCCTTGGAACCCACGGTGGGTACGGCGGCAGCGTTGATGGATTTCAGATCCACCCCGCGCAGTTCGCGGAACCATGTATCGATAGCGGCCTTAAGGTCGGCGGTGCCGGCGGTGACCGGGTATCCATGGGCGTTGGGGGCGTCTGCGCCGGCAACCAGCGCCTGCTGGACACTGCTCGGCACCGGGTCCACGGGTGAGCCTACGGACAGGTCGATCATGCCACCCGGCACGGTTTTGGCGGTGGCTTTGAAGCCGGCGATACGAGACCAGTCGTATGGCGACGAATATGCGTGGAAGCCCATGAGAACCCCTTTCTTGGACGGTATGTTCCTAAGATACGACGAACCCTCGGCCGTGATAGACCGAGGGTTCAATCCGAACTATGCGCTGTGTGCAGCGCTTATCCGCAAATCAGCTTACTGGTTCTGCGGCGGCAGCGCGGCGACCTGTTCCGGGTCTTTGCCGATTGGACCATTGGCGGAAGCGCCGCCCAAATCGCCGACTTCAGCGAAGAAGTTGACAGCGGCATCCTTGTACCAAGCCCACTCGTCCGGCAGATCATCCTCATAGAAGATGGCCTCGGTGGGACACACCGGTTCGCATGCACCGCAGTCGACGCACTCGTTGGGGTTGATGTACAGCGAGCGGGAACCTCGTAAATGCAGTCGACGGGGCACTCGTCCACGCAAGCCTTGTCCTTGACATCCACGCAAGGCTGAGCGATTACATATGGCATGGAATCCTCCTTAACAAATACTGATACAAGGGTACGCGCCTGTTGGGACGCTCCTCGCTCTCAGCCGTTAACGGCCTTATCGGTTTCGGCGGACAGCGTTTCGGTCAGGTCGCCCTTGCCGAGGCGCGCATGCCAGTAGCCGTAGCCGAAGTAGATGGCGAAGCCGACCACGAGCCACACCACGAAACGAATCCAGGTGAGCACGGACAGGTTGAGCATCAACCAGAAGTTGGCCACGGCGATGAGGATCGGAATCCACGGGCTGCCGGGCATCTTGAAGGCGCGCGGCAGGTCGGGGCGCTTCTTGCGCATAATCGGGATGGAGATGGCCACCAGCGTGAAGGCGGACAGGGTGCCGATGTTGACCATGTCGGAGAGCACGCCGATGTCGAAGAAGGCGGCCACAAGCGCCACCACCGCGCCGACGACGATCTGCAGAGCGGCCGGGGTGCCATGCTTGCCGGTCTTGGACAGGCCGCGCGGCAGCAGACCATCGCGGCTCATGGCGAAGACGATACGGGTCAGGCCGAGCAACAGCACCATAACCACGGTGGCCAGGCCCAGCACGATGCCGAAGCTGATAGTCTTGGCGGCCCAGTCGGCGCCCACCAGTTCGAAGGCGGTGGCCAGCGAGGGGCTGTCTTGCTTGGCGAGATCGGCATAGGAGACCATGCCGGTGGTCACCACGGCCACGAGCATGTACATGACAATGATGAGCAGCATGCCCACGCCGATGCCGAGCGGCACGTTCTTGTGCGGGTTCTTGGTCTCCTCAGAGGCGGTGGCCACCACGTCGAATCCGATGAACGCGAAGAACACGAGCGCCGCGCCCGAGAGGATGCCAGGAACGCCGTACACGGATGGGGTCATGCCGGTGGCGAACTGCCACAACGGCTGGGTCATCACGCCGGTGACGGCGGAGGAGCCTTCCACGGTGGAGGCCGGCTGGCTCGGCGGAATGAACGGGGTGAAGTTGGAGGCCTTGACGTAGAAGAAGCCGACGATCACCACAAAGAACACGATGGCGATCTTGAGCACGGTCATAGCACCGTCCACGCGGGCGCCGATCTTGGTGCCGAATACGAGCAGCGTGGTAAAGAACGCCACGATGATAATCGGGGCGATATCGATGTGGAAGGAGCCGAACGTCAGGTTGGTGTTGGCGTTCCAGCCCATCAGGCGCATGAAATCGTTGAGGTATACGCCCCAATATTTGGAAATCACGGAGCCGGCCATCAGCATTTCCAGGATCAGATCCCAGCCGATGATCCAGGCCATGATCTCGCCGACCGTGGTGTAGGTGAAGGTGTAGGCGGAGCCGGCCACCGGAATCATCGAAGCGAATTCGGCGTAGCACATCACGGCTGCGCCGCACACGATGCCGGCGATCAGGAAGCTGATGATCACGGCCGGGCCGGCGTGGAAGGCGGCGGCCTGCGCGCCCACCGAGAAGATGCCGGCGCCCACGGCTACGGCCACGCCCATGATTGACAGATCCCACCAAGTCAGGTTGCGCTTGAGCTTGCGGCCCTCTTCACCGGTTTCGGCAATGGTCTGTTCGACGGATTTTGTACGGAACAGTTGCATAGTGCTCTTCTTTTTTCTCTGTTGTTTGCGCACCGAATGCGCACAATACCGACAATCGAGTATAGAAGAGCCGCGTGTCTTGTCTATTAATAAGACTCAGAGTCCGCAATATATGGGATTAATAACCCACTCCATCAATCAATAGCGCGATTACAGCACACCGACGCAGACCGGTTCGGGCACCAAGTCCACTCCGAACGCGCTCTTGACTGCCTGCTGAACCGCACGCGCCAAAGCTGCGATATCGGCCGCGCTCGCTCCCCCACGATTGGTCAAGGCCAGCGTGTGCTGCGTGGATAGACTGGCCGGCGCGTCCGCATCGACCTTATATCCCTTATGGCAGCCGGCATGGTCGATGAGCCAGGCGGCGGACGTCTTGGTGCCGGGAGTGCCGTCAGGCAGAGTCGCGTCGAACTTCGGCGCATCTTCGGGCAGGGCGCCGCTTGGTCGGCGGTCAGAATCGGATTCATAAAGAACGAGCCGCAGCTGTGGCGATTGTAGTCGGGAGCAGGCAGACCGTCATCGCCAACGGGAATGCCGGCGGCCTCATTGAGGGAGGCCAGACGCTCCAGATCGGTCAGGATATTGGCCTCGCGCTTGGCGGTGGCCATGTCAGGCAAGGCGTAGCGAGTAGGGTCCTCGAGCATGCCCTTGGCGGCACGTACTGCGAGCACGGCTTTGCGGATGTCGGCGGTGGCCATACGGTCGCCCACTTCGACGCCAAGCGCTTTGGCAAGCTGTCCGTAACCTACCGTGCCTTCGGCCGAGTGGGTCAGGGCAAAGGTGACGGAAAGCACCACGTAACGTGGCGTCGGGAAGAATCGGCCGGCCGGCCGGCCGGGGCCGGCGTACATGCTGGTCTTCAGTGCGGAGTATCGATAGCCGAATCGAAGATCGGCGGGTGTGAGGTCGCGCGTTGTTTTGGTGTCTCGATCCCAGACTTCCACCGATTCGACCGAAGTGGCGACTTCCTGCCCGTAGGCACCGATGTTCTGCACCACGGAAGCGCCGACTGTGCCGGGAATGCCGGACAGTCCCTCGACGCCCTCGAGCCCGAGCTCTACGGTGAAGGCCACGAAATCATCCCAATTGCACCGGCCTCGGCATTGACATGCACGGTGCGATCCTCGCCCTCTACCGGTGCAGCCTCGTCCGGCACAGTGATGAGGCGTCGGGCGTCTCGAACCACCACGCCGTCAAAAGGCTTATCGGAAACAAGCAGGTTGGAGCCGCCACCGACGACGACCAAGGGCAGGCCTTTGGAATCGGCTTCCTCCACGGCTTCGATGAGTCCCACGCGCGTGGTCGGCTCGATGAATGGGCGATGGGGCCGCCCACGCCCATGGTGGTGATGTCTGCAAAGCTTGTCATGGCTTACTATCTTAGTGGCGCAGGTGCGATATCGAGGCAATCATCGGCTGAAACGGCAGAACGCCCGCGTCTGAACGAAGGTGGCGCGGGATTTCTGCCGTTTTGGCGGCCCGAAACGACAGAACGCCCGCGAGGGGTTCGTTCAGACGCGGGATTTCTGCCGTTTCTCACGCGATGCGGATACTGATTCCGCACCCTGCCACTCGCCTCCGGAGGCAATACGCAAAAACCCGGCCGAATGGGCCGGGTTTTGTAAAGCTGTGATACTTGCGATCAACGAGTCTCGCGGTGCACGGTCTGCTTGCCGCAGCGCGGGCAGAACTTCTTGAGCTCAAGACGGTCGGGCGTGTTACGACGGTTCTTAGTCGTAATGTAGTTACGCTCCTTGCACTCGGTGCAGGCCAGCGTGATGCCCGGACGGATGTCGGCGCTCTTAGCCATTGTCATTCACCTCTGTGTTCTTAGGTATAGTGCGCGCCCACCGGTTAGCGGGCGCGATTTGTAGCGAGGAAGAGGCTCGAGCTCTTGACCTTACGATTATGAGTCGTACGCTCTAGCCAGCTGAGCTACCCCGCCAGAGAGCCCCGAGTGAGAATTGGACTCACGACCTCTTCCTTACCAAGGAAGTGCTCTACCACTGAGCTATCGGGGCGTGGCGGATAGTGGATTCGAACCACTGAAGCACGAAGCGGCTGATTTACAGTCAGCTCCCTTTGACCGCTTGGGAAATCCGCCAGTCTGTTTCCCGCCGCGGTGTTTGACCTCAACAGGCAACTTGGCTATATAACCACAGATTTTCCAGGTATGCAAATCGCCCCCTACGCGAACCTTGTTTTACCGCGGAATTCTGCGGTTTTATCGGCGTGTCTCACAGCGTGTTTTCAGGGCCCGCTTCGGCCCTGCAAACAGCCCCGACCAAGGCTGCACCCCGCACTTCTACCAATCATTTTTCTTATATGGTGTTCCAGAACCTTGCAATGGCGCGGTTTTCGAGTGGCGTCGCCTGCTTGCGGCGGCACAGCGCATGCCGGCATGCTGGGCGCATGGCTTCTAATCTTGTACATCACGGACAATCATTCGACGACCAGCCGCTCGGATTCGGCACGCTGGCCATTCACCTCGCAACGGGGTCGACGCCGAAACCGGCGCGATCCGTCGCCCCATCACGCTGGCGAACACCTACGCGCTGCCCTACGACGCCTCGGCCTTGGCGATTGCCAAGCATCTCGAATCGCTGGATGTGGTGCGTTTCGTGGCGTACCCCGGTCTGGAATCGCACCTGCACCACGAGGTGGCGGCCAGCCAGCTGGCCCGCCCGGACTCCGGGTTCGGCGGCGTGCTGTCGTTCGGCCTCGACACCGACCACGACGGGCACAACCGATTCGTTTCCAAGCTCAATGTGATTACGTCTGCCGTCTCGCTCGGCCATGACCAATCGCTGATCGTGTTCCTCGGTGAGGATGACGAGCGCCAGTACCTGTACCCGCCTGAGTTCCACCGCGGCTTCTTCCGTCTGGCCGTGGGTCTGGAGGATACGGACGATTTGATTCGCGATATCGATCACGCGCTGGCGGAGGCCGGATTCGAGGTGTGAGACCGCACCGCGCGCATGATTTCGGCCTCTTCCGCCCTGCTGCCGCCGTCAGTGAGTCACAAGATGGCTCGGTGACGACGATGGCAGGGCTTTTACGTCGGCACAAGGACAATACCTGGTGGTCTGCCGACGATGACGGCACTTATCGTCGGCAGACCGCCAGTTTTGGACCGTCGCGACACAGAACGCCGATTTGCCGTTGGCAATGGTCCAAAACTGGCCCGATAACGACACCAACGCGGCTCAGCATCGGCACATCGCCATTTCGTGGCCCACTGCCGACGCTGGCCTCAGGCCACGGCACTCAGCGTCGGTAGAGAGACAACCATTGGCACAGCGCGACGACACCACGAACCTGCGACACGGAAAAACAACATACCGTCGACCTACTGCCGTCTTGTGCAAAATGTCTTAAGCCGCTCGACCAAGTCGCCGACTGAGCCTCTTCCATAGGGACCCCAATCCGTTACCCAGTGTAGATGCGGTGCAACGCCGAACTCAACTACGTTGCGCGCATGCACCTTTATGCATAGCAGGCATGGCTGGGCGTTTGGCGGGAGCGGTTTTCGGCTCCCCTCTCTGAGGGGAGCCCCTTTCCGCCTGGCAAGAGAAAACCCCGACTGTCCGTGGGAACAGTCGGGGTTGTTGAAGTTCGCTAGGCGACTAATCAGCCGAGGATGGCGAGAATGTCGCGCGCGCCGACGATGAGGTAGTCCTCACCCTCGTAGTGGACTTCGGTGCCGCCGTACTTGGAGTACAGCACCTTGTCGCCGACCTTGACATCCATCGGGATGCGCTCGCCCTTGTCGTCACGACGGCCCGGGCCAACGGCCAGGACTTCACCCTGCTGAGGCTTCTCCTTGGCATTGTCCGGAATGTACAGACCGGAAGCGGTCTGGGTCTGGGCCTCGGCCTGCTTGACGATGATCTTGTCTTCCAACGGTGTGAGCTTAATCGACACTGTGGGTCACCTCGTATCTACTTGTAGTTCGATAATGCCGCGCCAGAACGCCTCAAGAGGCTGACGATCACTTGCGTTGTCCCTTTGCGCTAGGACACATCGTAGCGCGATTATTAGCACTCTGCCAACTCGAGTGCTAACGCTGTGAGAGAAAATCGTCGAATCGCAACGCTCAGTTGCCGCGGCGGGCAAGAATGGAGTCCAGGCCTGCGCCCAACGAATCGGTGGTCGCCGCTGGCGCTTCGACGTCGGCACGCTCCTCGGATTCGTGGAATGCGGCTCGCTGGGCGGCGTTTGAAGCCTCGTCATCGGCGTCCGTATCGGCATCATCGCGCTGCTCCGGCTCAGTGTCTACAGCGTTTCCGGCGCTGACAGCCTTGGCGTCGTCCGCGGCCTTGACGGCTCGGGCCTCGTCAATCAACTTTTCCGCCACTGCGGGTTCGACAGGTTCCGCCTTGGACACCTGACGGGTCGACTTGATCTCCAAGCTTTCCGGAGCGTTGTCAGCGTTATGTTCCCCACCCAAAGTGAAGGAGATGAGATCCTGCGAGGTGGACATATCGAAGACGTCCAGTGCTCGGGCAGGGCGTACGCTGACCAGTTCCGACGTGGCATCGGCAGCGGCAGCGGCATCGTCGCGCTCATCGCGCTCGTCACGCACCGTAAGCGATGGTTCAACTCGAGGGGCGACGGACTTGTCCGACTCAATCGACTTGTCTGTGCGAACGGAGGCATCAGGTGTGGCGGAAGATTCGCTGGTTTCGGCAGCGGACTTACGGTCGGCGGATTCATCGACCATAGCAGACGGCTCGGCGGCAGGCTTATCGGCGGCGGACTGTGCAATATCAGACTTCTCAGACTGTTTGGCGTGCTCTTCCGCGGCCTGATATGCGGCGGCGGACTGACGCAACGCCTTGGCCTTGGCCTGCTCAATCTCGGCATCGCGTAACGCGCGGCGAATCTGCCGCTGTTCCATGACCTCGGTGGCAGCATCCTCAATCTGCTCGGCAGGCTTCTCGGCAGGCGCAGTTACGGCCGCAACCGGTTCGGCCTTGTTCACACGCTTGCTGTCCTTGGACTCGGCGGACGGTTTCTTGGACCAGCCCGTACCGCTATGAGCCCGCTCGTAGCGGACCACCTTGCGCTCCCATTGCCGGGCCTGGCGTGAGGCATTGGCTCCCAGCACCAGCACCAGCAGCAACAGCACGAACGGAATAAGAGCAAGCAGCGGACTGAAATGCAGGGGGAACGATACGGCAAACACCAACACGGTTATGGCAAGCAGACATACGGCGAGAATCTGCCGGCGGCGGATGGCCGCGCGGCGCAGTTCCCGCACATGGGCGATGTGCTCAGATGTCAGCCTCGCTGACGGTGTTGATGCTGGCATTGCTGCCCCTTTCGCCTTATGCGGCTTGATGTCTCCGAATCGTCTGCCGTTCTCTGCATCAACGATATGCAGGGAAGGCGAATAACGATCCTGCCGGTGCTCGTCCACACGTTTCATGCCGTTGGCCGTACGTACGGGCAGCCATACAACGATAATAATCGCCACAATCACCAGCACGACGACAGTGCTCAGTGACTCATAACCCATAGAGTCAAGGATAGGAGACGTGCCGACGAACTGGGGCTTTCCGTCCGGGCGTGTCGGAGCGGAATTCTTCCGGTCGACGCTTATCTGGAACCGGCGGCGGCGAGTCTAGCGGCGAACCCTTGCCCCATATCTTCAGCCTAACAGCGCAAACGTTACGTGTCACGCCACTGGCCATTGACATACATATACCGCTCGCGCAGTCCCTCATGATGGGCTCCGACCTTACGCACCACAGCCAAAGAACGCGCATTATCCGGCAGAATGGCGATTTCCAGCCGATGCAACGCGGGCCCGAATGGGTCTCCGAGCGCCCAATCGGCAAGCATGGCCAGTGCCATTGGCGCGAATCCGCGGCCGGCGCACCGTTGATCGACCCAATAACCAACCACGCCGGTACGCATGGCACCATACACGATGGCTCCCAACGAAATCTGGCCGACGATACGCATCTGGTATTCGATGGCGAAGATCACGCCGACGCCATGCTGCTCGTTACGGCGCTGCCGCTGCACCCATTGATTGAATGTGATGGAGCCGCCATGCATCGGGTCACCGGATTCCCAAGGTGCCAGCCAGTCGTTGTTGCGCCAGCGCACTTCGTTCCAGCCGTCCTCATCATCCATGGTCAGGGGGCGCAGGACTATCGGAAAACCGGGATGGGTGAGACGTGGCGGGCGGATCTGGTGGTCCAGCTTGAACGCCTCTTTAATCGACTGGAAAACTGACACGGCCTTTATTGTAGCCATATGAAGGTCTTGCGCCGCTACCGTGGCCACTTTCGTTTTACGATGGAAACACTAGATTGTGCGGTATGAGCGAAGTGGGCAGTGGCATGAATATCGGCAGCGACTACAGCGGCACAGAGAAAACAGAGAAGACGGATAAAGCGACGCTGCGCCACCATATACTGTCTCGGCGCAAGCGCGTTCCAGCGGAAGAACGCGGAGCGGCCGGTGAATTGCTGGTGCGACGGTTCCCAGCACACATGATTCAGGATGGTCCCACAGTGGCGGCATATGTGTCGATGGGTTCGGAAATCGAAACCCGGCCACTGTTGCGATGGCTGCGGGCTCATGGCTGCCACGTGTTGGTGCCAAGGTTGGGGTCTGGGTTGGAAATTGGCTGGAGTGTGCTGGATTCATTGGAATCATTGCGCTCGATGGATGCAGTGGGTGGCGCGAACAATGCCGGTAGCTGCAGCTCTCCCAGCACCGTCCATCACAGACCCGATGAGCCAACTGGCGCAGTTCTACCGCCCGAAGCGTTGGAGAAGGCCGATCTGGTCATCGCTCCGGCTTTGGCAGTGGACCCGCAGGGCAATCGTCTGGGGCGTGGAGCCGGCTGGTATGACCGGGCCTTGGCTCGCCGCAAGCCCGCATGTCCCTGATTGCGGTGTGCTGGCCGTGGGAGGTGTTGGACATTGATTTGCCGGCCGAACACATGATGTGCCGGCCGACGGAGTGCTGACGCCGGAGGGATACCGGCGGCTTAGCTCATCGGGCCTGTTGAGCTGGCCGGCCGGCCAAGATACTCGGCGCAAGCCAGACTGACCAACCAGCCACGCACACTGGCCGATGGAACCAGAGTGGCAACAGCAAGCTGGCTAGTAAGACCGTAACGCCAATGTGTCAGGGCGGCGACTAGGATATGAACGGTTGCGTGGCATGGCGTTTGGGCCATCCGCGAGAAATATGACTTTGTTGGAGGAATCCGTTGCCTACCTATCATTACCGTTGCAAGAACTGCGGCTATGACTTCACCGAACAGCAGTCGTTCAATGACGACCCGATTACCGTGTGCCCCAAGTGCTCGCAGGAGCAGGTGCGCAAGGTGTATTCCGCCGTGCCGATTGAGTTCAAGGGTCACGGCTTCTACCGCACCGACAAATCCGGCAAGTAAGGTCTGTACACCCGCTTTTCCTCTGTAAACGACGGTGTCGACGGCGGTATGCCGCGGATATTGGCACTACGGGCACTGTCTGTTGCACGGGTTTGAAGCGTTGTGGATAACTTGGCAAGCTAGAACCACATAGGTCGATTTGGCTTGCGCTTACGAAAAACTTCAGGTCACCATGGTTGCATGGTGACCTTTTCGTTTATTAAGCCGCCTGCGCGCGGCTCATTGCGGCGACGGCGCATGGCGGATGCCTTGCGCGACTCACTGCTGCGTTGTGCGTGGGACTCGCAGTGCTGTTTGGGCTTGAAGCCGTATTGGCCGTGGTGGAGACCGAGCCGATGGTGGTGGCCGCCCGCTCGATTCGACGGGGTGACATTATTCTGGCCGCCGACGTTCAGTTGGCTGATATGCCGGTATCTGCGGCAGGCCCGTCTTGGACAGGCAATATTGAGGATGTGGTGGGCAAGGTAGCGCAAATCGATATCGAAGCAGCCGATCCCATTTCCACGCATATGGCCAGAGATGCGCCCGTAGCACCGACCGGCACTACGGTGATTGAAGTCCGCTTGGCCAGTAGCGTCGACGATGTATTGGCCGGCGATCAGGTGAGACTGGTTTCCGCCGTCGGTTGCGAAGGTGCTGATTGCACGCTGGCCGAGAACGCCACGGTGATGAATGTCGGCAAACCGGATACGACTGGCGCATTGGGAGCAACGACCGACTGGTGTCGTTCGCAATGCCGCCGGAGCCGCGGCCAAGGTTATGGAGCTGCAACAGGCCGGAGCGATTATGGCCGTTGTGCGGTAGGAAGCGGAATCGGCCTTCGGCCGATACTGTGTTTTCCGCAGCCTGTCGGCTGCGGAAAACACAGTGTTGGGGCGCACAGAGTGCGCCCCAACTCCTACTCGCGCTCGTTAAAAACGGCCCAATGCGGCGGCAGTTCGCCGAGGATGCGTTTGTCGTCGTCGGATTGCCGTTGTTGGTCGGTCTGCATGTCTCCGGGCTCGAGTTTGACACCGTCAGCGTCAAACTGCTCAGTGCCTTCATCACCACGCGCTTGTGCTTGCGCGGTGTGCGCCGTGTAGCCGAGTATTCCGCCATGGTTATTCAACCTCGCGATAGATCTCACCGATACGGCTGACGATACGGTCGACTTCCTTATCGGGGTTCACGAAGGCGGCGACACTCCAGACGGTCATCACATTCCAGCCCAAGGAAATGAGATCCTGTGCCGACAAACGATGACGCCTACGCGTGGATTGCACGGACATAAAGTTCGCGTCATCGGTCTGCACGGCCAAGGCAAACGGCTTGTCCTTCAATCCCACCACGAGCGGAATCTTCACGCCCTTGTCGAATCCATAATCAACAGCAGCGTTCAGTCCTCGCGCGCGCAACCTGTCGGCGATATCGTCGAACAGCACGTTGCCGCCTGCCGCATCACGCAACGGAAGCACCGGACGGTCGTCAAGCTGTTCGGCCCACGTCAACATGGTCTTCAGGAACCGAGGACCGGATTGGTGCAGTCGTTCTTCATCCAAATCTTCGGAACCAAAGGCCGACACAATATCCAAGCTGTGGTCCGCCAATGCCAGGGCATCCAGCAACAGTCCGCGACCGCCTGTGCTTTCGAGCGGACCGAACTGCTGAAGCAGACGTCCGTGCGTGGTTTTCGCATAGCACATCGACAGAATCACGTCAGTGGCACGACCTCCGGCCACGTCACGCAAGGAAACCAACCGCACATGGCGCAGGAATCGGCCCATCGCCTTGGATTTGCCTGCCAACGACTTCAATTCGGCACCCAAGCGTGTGCGGAATGCGTCGGTCAACATCACGACCACAAGTCGATAGCTGGAAGGAACCACGGCAAAACCGGCGGCACGTTGCGTAATCAGACGCACCACTTCATCAATCTCCGGCTGGCTGGATTCCACCAGACCAGAAGACATAACCGGCACACCGCTCGCTTCCACACGGTGGAATCGCACCTCACCGGCAGCCGGCTCGGTGGCCACATCATAGCGAACAGGACCATATCCCTCGGATTCAAGGAATGCGGACAGGCGCGGCGCACGGCGAGACGGGGCAGCATCCACCTCGATATGAGGCAACGTGTCGATCAGCTGCTTGACGCTTTCGCTGGTTACCGTCGCGCAGTGGGCGATCACCACCACCTGCTGCACGCGGCCGATGATGGACAGCAACTCGATAGCGGGAATGTGCGCGCACGCATCGAGAATCGCCACATCAGCCAGCACACCCGGCTCGGTGAGTGCGGCGAGCGTACCCGGCGCGGCCACCAGAATCGGCTTGGCCGCGGCCAGAATCTCCGGATGATCACGGCGAATCCTGCTCAGCGACACACTGGCGCGCCCTGCCAGCACGGTGTGCATCTGGTTGGCTTCCTGAGTGCGGGAGAACAGCATGTCGCACAGGCGGCGCATGGATTCCTGCGACACCATCGGTCCGATGGAGCGCACGTGCTCCACATCGACCTGCGCAAAGCGGTCGGATGCGGCCTGCAGCGCGGCACCATCCTGGTTGGAGATGATGGCGGACGAACGCACAATGTCCTCAAACACGGTGGTCCACCAGGCCAGCTGCACTTCGCCGCGCACCTGCTCCACGCTCACTCGGCGAGCGTTGAGATCGGCGACCAGTTCGTTCAGTCCGGCAGAGGCGAATTCCTGCTCCAGCAGGCAACGCTCCGGCAAGGTGTCCAGTGCCTTGCGATCATCCAGCAGTGCTTTCAGGCGTGCTTCCACCTTCTCGAAATCGGCGGTTTCCAGATTGCCACCAGCGGGTGTGGTGGAAAGCACGGTATCCAGCGCGGTCATATTGCTGACCAGCGCCTCTTGGGTGGAGATGATCTCGTCGAGCTTGCTGGGCAGCACCGGCCAACCGCCGTGAGGCACGAACTGATGCCACTGCTCCCCTTGCTTGGCGACTACCTTCAACGCTTCGTGCAAGTCCTCGACCTGCGCGCCGACGCGCAGCAGATCCTTGGCTTCCTTGATGTGGCGGCGGCGCTCCCAGAATCCCATCGACGTGCCTCGGCCTTGCGCTGGCTCTTCGGCTTGGTGGCCTCGATCATGGAGCTGATGTCTCGCTCGAAAATCTCCGGCTGGAACACGTCAAGCACTCGTCGCAGATTCTTCAAAACCGTAACCTGACGCTCCCACTCGCGGGTGGTGGGAGGAACCGGGAATCCGCAGGTCTGCACGGTGCGTGCCACCTGCTCACGGGTGGCGGGCAGGAAGCGACGCAGCAAATCGTCCACGCGCTGGTAGGCGGTTACTGCCTGTTCTTCAGTGGTGATGGACGCCTTGTACCATGCGGTGTCTTCCGGGCCGATGGTGTATTCGCCGAGCTCGCCGGCGCGTTCCATCTTGCCGATCCATGTGTCAATATCGTTGGCGATGCTCAGGGCACTTGACTCGTCAAGTCGAACGTGGGTGGCAGGGTGCGTCGGGAGCACGGAGATACGGGCCAGATTCTGAATGGTCTCGTATGCGGACACATTCCACTTATCGTTGCCCCGTGCAGGTCGCCCAGATAGCGGGTCAAGCGCGAGCGCACGCCCACGAGTT
>ENA-OQDD01000210-OQDD01000210.1-human-gut-metagenome-genome-assembly--contig:-NODE-210-length-24439-cov-2.238853_pt1 | contig 24439 bp, 36 predicted proteins | sample MGYA00242507_ERZ504598 | MGnify/ENA primary metagenome ERZ504598 (study PRJEB26092, sample SAMD00036318) | human gut metagenome | host: Homo sapiens | study: EMG produced TPA metagenomics assembly of...
CGCTTAAAATAGTGCGGTCTGTGCCTGTTCCGTCATCTAAAGTAAACTGTAATAATTTCTTTGACTTAGGAACTGCTACACACTCTTTTACCTTAACAGCTCTGAAATCTGACTTGCTGAATGTATCGAAGTCTACTTCTTCCTCAAATAAAGGCTCAATCTTTACATTAGAGAAATCAATCTTCTCCGGCTCAGCTTTTACCTCTTCTGAAGGCTTAGAACTTACGCCATTTTCATCCTTTACGCCACCAATGCTCTTCATTGTCGGGAACAGTAATACGTCCCTGATTGCCTGGCTATCTGTCAGAAGCATTACAAGACGGTCGATTCCGTATCCGATTCCACCTGTTGGCGGCATACCGATTTCAAGTGCGTTGAGGAAGTCCTCGTCTGTGTGCTCTGCCTCGTCATCGCCTGCTGCTGCGTTGGCATCCTGTGCTGCGAAACGCTCACGCTGGTCGATTGGGTCGTTGAGCTCTGAGTATGCGTTACACATCTCCCATGTATTACAGAACAGCTCGAAACGCTCTACCTTTGTAGGGTCGCTTGGTTTCTTCTTGGTGAGAGGTGATATCTCGATTGGGTGATCCATGATAAAGGTTGGCTGGATAAGCTCTTTCTCGCAGTACTCCTCGAAGAAGAGGTTTACGATGTCACCCTTCTTGTGGCGCTCCTCGTACTCGATATGATGCTCGTCTGCAAGCTTCTTTGCGGCTGCATCATCAGGTACCTGGTCGAAGTCTACACCTGCGTATTTCTTGATTGCGTCTATCATTGTCATTCTTGCGAATGGCTTTCCAAGGTCGATTTCCACGCCGTTGTATGAGATTTTTGTCGAACCGCATACCTTCTCAGCGAGGTAACGGAACATTGACTCTGTCAGCTCCATCATGCCCTCGTAGTCTGTATATGCCTGATAAAGCTCCATAAGTGTAAACTCAGGGTTGTGACGTGTATCTACACCCTCGTTACGGAAAACTCGTCCGATCTCGTATACTCGCTCAAGTCCTCCGACGATGAGTCTCTTTAAGTAAAGCTCAAGGGAAATACGAAGCTTTACATCCTCGTTCAATGCGTTGTAGTGTGTCTCGAATGGTCTTGCTGCGGCACCACCTGCGTTTGAGACAAGCATAGGTGTCTCAACCTCCATGAAATCACGGCCTGCAAGGAAGTTACGGATTTCCTTGAGTATCTGTGAGCGCTTGATAAATACCTCTTTGCTCTCCTGATTCATGATAAGGTCTACATATCTCTGACGGTATCTTGTGTCTGTGTCTGTCAGTCCATGGAACTTCTCCGGGAGTATCTGGAGTGATTTTGAAAGCAGTGTTATCTCCTCTGCATGGATTGAGATTTCGCCTGTCTTGGTTCTGAAGGCGAAGCCTTTACACCGTAGATATCACCGATGTCTGATTTCTTGAAGTCTGCGTATGAGTCTTCTCCGATATTGTCCCTTGCCACATATACCTGGATATTGCCCTTTAAGTCCTGGATATTGCAGAAAGAAGCCTTGCCCATGACACGCTTGAACATCATACGTCCTGCGATGCTTACCTCAATTGGCTTTGCATCCATGATTTCTCTTCTCTCGTTGTAATCGTTGTTGATTACCTCTCTCTTTGCAGCGTCATCCAAGCCCTCAACATCCGGAGCCTTTCTGTCACCGAGAATCTCAGCCTCATGAGCATTGTAAAGCTCCTTTACATCGCTGCTGTGATGAGTGACATTGTACTTTGTAATCTGGAAGGGATCCTTTCCTGCTTCCTGTAAATTCTGTAATTTTTCACGGCGGACCTTAAGGAGCTGGTTTACGTCCTGCTGCTGTCCACCCTTGTTATTATTCTGATTTGCCATTTTTTACCTCTTTTAGTTCTCTTCTGCTCTCTGGATCTCGAGTACCTTGTATGTGAGCTCTCCTACCTGAGTCTCAACAGTTACAGTATCTCCGACTTTCTTTCCAAGAAGAGCTTTACCTACAGGTGACTCGTTTGAAATCTTGCCCTTTAAGCTGTTTGCCTCTGTTGAACCAACGATTTTGTACTCAAGCTCCTCATCAAACTCACAATCTAAGATGCGGATCTTACATCCGATAGAAATCTTGTCAAGGTCAACCTCCTCCTCAACAACAACCTCTGCATTTTTAAGGATTTTCTCGATTTCCTCAATACGAGCCTCGATATCGCGCTGCTCATCCTTAGCTGCATCATACTCAGCATTCTCAGATAAATCACCCTGCTCACGAGCCTCCTTGATCTTCTGAGAAACCTCTTTACGCTTAACAACCTTTAACTGCTCAAGCTCATCCTCGAGCTTCTTAAGACCTGCATATGTCAGAATATTTTTCTTGTTCTCCATGATTCTTACCCTTCCATCTTTCTTTTCTTTTATTTTATTATGTTGATTTGCTAAAATGAAACTTCCCACTTCAAAGACTTAACTTACCGGAAAGTATACAGTATATTCCGAAGACAAAATATGAACTGCCACGGGTTTCCATAACCCCTGGCAACGGAAACCCCGCAGCAAAGAAAATCCCTCTATCCGCGATTCACACCCGTGGCTAACTTCATATTTTTCTGAGAATAAACTGTATGCTCGGCCGGTAACCACAATACCCTAAATGTGGGAAGTTTGTTTTATTAAATCGTAAAGCCTATTTTAACGCGTGTATTATAATTGAAAATCCCCACGCTGTCAAGGATTTGACCGATTTCAATTTTGAAGCTTCTACTTATACAAAAGCTCCTCAAGCTGTTCTAAGCTCTCCACCGTATTCACCGCCGCGCGCAGCTTGATGAATGCGGATATCCTGCCGTATACCACGCTGTGTGCTTTCTCATCTCGTGTATTCCCGTGTACTCGCCCTTGAACTCTATCATCATGCGTGCATGGCGCAGTATCATCCGGCGTACTTGCTCAAAGGATGGCTTTTCCTGATGCTCGCCGGTCTCAAAGTAATGCAGTATCTGTGAGAAAATCCATGGATTGCCCTGCGCTCCCCTGGCTATCATAAAGCGTCGCAGCCTGTCTGCTCCTGCATTTTTATGACATCCTCTGCGCAAAGCAGATCTCCGTTTCCTATGACCGGTATTGAGACAGCCTCTTTTACCTGCCTTATGATGTCCCAGTCGGCTTTACCGGAGTAGTACTGCTCTCTGGTCCTGCCATGCACTGCGACTGCGCTTGCGCCGCTTTCTTCAGCCACATGTGCCAGCTCTACTGCGTTGACATGCTCATCATCGAAGCCCTTTCGTATTTTTACGGTCACCGGCTTATCTATCGCTTTTACTATGCTCTCTATAATCTGACCTGCAAGAATCGGATTTTTCATGAGCGCTGAGCCCTCACCGTTGTTTACGATTTTTGGCACCGGACAGCCCATGTTGATATCCAGTATGTCAAATGGTCTTTCCTCTATCTGCTTTGCTATCTGAGCCATTATCTGCGGGTCTGAGCCAAACATCTGGAGTGAAACAGGCTTTTCTCTTTCATCTATGGAAAGAAGCGACTCTGTATTTTTGTTTTTGTACAAAATTGCCTTGGCGCTGACCATTTCCATACATAAAAGGCCGGCTCCCTGCTCCTTGCACAATAAGCGAAATGGCAGGTCTGTCACGCCTGCCATAGGTCCCAGTATCAGGTTGTTTGGGAGTGTCACACTTCCTATCTGAAGCTTTCGTATCTGATGAATATCCATACTATTACTTCACTCCCTTGCGGTTCTGCTTGCGATACACGAGGTTTATGCCCTTTAATGTCAGATCCGGATCGTATACATCCACGTTTTCTGTCTCATTGGATATTATTCTGCCGAGTCCGCCGGTCACTACAACCTTTGCATCGTACATGCCTGTTTCTTCCTTTACCTTGTTGATGATGTACTCTGTCTGTCCTATCTGTCCATACACAAGTCCCGCCTGCATGCTGGTGATAGTGTCCTTTCCGAGGATATTTTCAGGCTTTTTAATCTCTATCTCAGGAAGCTTTGCCGCATCCTCCCAGAGTGCCTTGGCTGAGATACGTATGCCCGGTGCTGTGATTCCTCCCATGAAGGTACCGTTTTCATCGACCATATCGTAGGTGGTTGCTGTGCCAAAATCTATGACCAAAACAGGTCCTCCATATAATTCATATGCAGCTACGGCGTCTACTATACGGTCTGCGCCAATTTGCTGCGGATTTGGTGTGGCAATACGGATGCCTGTTTTGATGCCCGCCTCCACGATTATCGGCCTGATATTAAAGTATTTTATGAGGCCATTCTGCAGTGAATGCATGATATTCGGTACAACGGAGCATATGATTGCATCATGTATGTCGTCCATGCCTACCTGATTTCTTTCAAGCAGAGTGCTCAGAAGCATGCCATATTCATCCGATGTACGTGGCATTTTAGTTGTAATTCTAAAGCTTGCTTTTATCCTGTCACCATCAAACACGCCGCATGTTATGTTTGTATTTCCTACGTCCAGTGCTAAGATCATCTGTTATTCCTCCTCGAGTCTTTCTCCCAAAAATACTATGCGATAATACGTCTCTATCGACTCGAGCAGTTCTCTTCGCTCGTTGCGGTACTGCTTTATCTTTAGCACGCTTCCTATCTCATCATAAAAAAAGTCGTTTTCCTTGCAGGATGTTCTGAAATCGAGGTTTCCGTCCTCATCAAACACCAGCTCCAGTATGCCTCCCACATCCTCTGTATACAGGACGCACATGATTTTGAGCTCGTCCCTTATTGTCTGTGGAAGTCCGTTAAAATTCTCGTTCAGATAATATTTTTTCTGATATGCGTTTGACACGCAAAGTACTACCTCTTTAGACATATCCGTATATTCCTCTCACTGATACTTCTCCGCTTGAAACCAGCTTGCGCGACTCCCATGTATCCACGATCAGCTCGCCCTTAGGCGTGATGCCCATCGCTTTTCCATCAAACGGCTCCTTCGGATCCAGTACCCTTACTGATTTGTTCCTGTTGACCAACAGCTCATCATACTCCCTGACGAGCTGAAAGGTCCTGCGTCTTTAAAAATGTGTCATAATACTGCTCAAAGTATAACATGGTCTCTGCGATTATCTGCGCACGGTGAAATCTTTTGCCACCTGCTTCTATCATGAGTGAGCTCGCCATCTGACTGATTTCCTCCGGAAAGCTCTCATTATGCACGTTGATACCAACACCTACAACAATATTGTTGATGTAGTCAAACTGCGCATTCATCTCTGTGAGTATGCCGCACACTTTTTTGCCGTTTACCACAATGTCGTTTGGCCACTTTATCATGGCTTCCTCGCCGGTTACGCTTGTTATGGCCTTTGCGACAGCAAGCGCTGCCACAAGCGTGAGCATGGATGCATTGTTGGGATTGATATCAGGCTTTATCATAAGTGTCATGAAAATACCTGTGCCGGACGGCGATACCCAGCTGCGGCCGCGGCGCCCCTTGCCTGACTCCTGCTTGTCCGCTACGACTAAGGTGCCGCTCGGATAGCCTTTTTCGGCAAGCTCCTGAGCCTTGGTGTTGGTGGAGTCTATTGTATCAAAATACAGCACTTCCTTTGCCACCCATTCTGTGTGCATTAGGCTTTTTATCTCCGCCTCTGTCATCAGATCCGGCGCTGCCATAAGCTTGTAGCCCTTATTCTGTTGTGCCTCTATCTCATATCCGGCTTCCTTTAGCTGGTTTATGGCCTTCCACACGGCTGTGCGCGATACTCCGAACCGGTTGCATAGCTCCTGCCCTGAAATATAGCCGTCAGCGCTGCGTAGAAGCCTAAGTATTTCTTCCTTCATACTTTATTCCTTAGCTTTCCGTCAATCTTTTGTTGCGGTCATTGCTTACCGTACTAGTACATCGAAAAATAAGTTTCTGGCTATATGACGCAGAATGAATTTTCATCTGCAAGGCGGAGGAATGAGGCGTAGCGGTGGCTACGTCGATTGACTACAACGCCGCAGATGGGAAATCAGGCAGTCATATGGCTGGTTACTTATTATTCGATGTACTAATCAGCAAGTGTTGCACGCATGATAGCCTTGATTGAGTGCATACGGTTCTCTGCCTCATCAAATACCACTGAGCGCTCTGACTCAAATACCTCGTCTGTCACCTCAAGCTCGCTCAGTCCAAACTTCTCATAGACCTGCTTGCCGATAGTGGTCTTTAAATCATGGAATGCAGGCAGACAGTGCATAAAGATTGCGCTATCCTTTGCATTTTCAAATGCTTTTGCATTTACCTGATATGGCTTTAAGTCGTTAATTCGCTCTGCCCATACCTCTTCCGGCTCGCCCATTGATACCCACACATCTGTGTAGATGACATCTGCGTCCTTTGTGCCCTCTGCCACATCCTCTGTGAGTGTGATTGATGCGCCGGTTGTTTCTGCAACGTCCTTACAGTATTTTACAAGCTCATCATTTGGGAAATATTTCTTGTTTGTGCATGCCACGAAGTCCATGCCAAGCTTTGCACATGTGACCATGAGTGAATTGCCCATGTTGTATCTTGCATCGCCCATGTATACAAATTTCACGCCCTTGAGTCTGCGAGGTGCTCACGGATTGTAAGCATATCTGCTATCATCTGTGTCGGTGGAACTCATTTGTCAGGCCGTTCCATACCGGTACGCCTGCATATTTAGCCAGCTCCTCCACGATTTCCTGTCCGTATCCACGGTACTCGATTCCGTCAAACATTCTGCCGAGCACGCGCGCTGTATCGGCGATGCTCTCCTTTTTACCTATCTGTGAACCGCTCGGGTCAAGGTATGTGACATGCATTCCAAGGTCATGTGCCGCTACCTCAAAAGAGCAGCGAGTTCTGGTACTGGTCTTTTCAAAAATCAGCGCTATATTCTTGCCTGTGAGGTCATCATGTCTGATGCCTTTTTTCTTCTTTTCCTTCAGCTCCTGTGAGAGGTCAATCAGATAAGTAATCTCTTCCGGAGTGTAATCCATAAGTTTTAAAAAGTTTCGTCCCTTTAACTGCATTGCTCTTGCCTCCTGGGTTTTATTTGCATCGTTTATAGATGCAGGTTGCTATAATTTATATCTGTAGGTTGCTATAATGATGTCATTTTACTCTATTTTGTGGTATGTTGCAAGAGGTTTGAAGCATTGACGCTCTGACTGTAAAACCACGCCGTACAAATAATTAAAGAGGCTGCAAACCAACAAGCTTTGTTGATTTGCAGCCTCTTTGTTATTTCTTTATATCGGCTGTATATTATCTGAACTTCATATTTCCGATTGATATTCCTGAGCCGTGGTCATTGAAGGATGTACATCCTCCTGTGTTGTCCACTCCGGACATTGCCTCCTGTGCTGCACTGTAGCATGAAGAAGAAATGCGTCCGCTAAGCTTTCTTGCGAGCTTTCCTGATGATGCCGGTCCAAACTGGCCTTTCTGATAAATAACACCTGAGATGCTATTTGGATATGAGCTGCTCTTTACTCTGTTGATGACTGCCGCTCCTACTGCAAGCTGACATTCATAACTCTCTCCGCCTGCCTCGCACTCGATGATTGCAGCAAGAAGTGTCAGGTCATCTGCTCCTGCACTTACCGCCTCGCCCTGTGTGGTCTCAGCCTTCTTTGATGAAGTATTTTCTGATGTATTTTTCTGTGCTGCTTTGGCTGCCTCTGCGGCTGCCTTTTCTTCTGCGGCCTTTCTCTCTGCCTCTTTCTGTGCAGCTATCTGAGCCTGTTCCTCTTCAATTGTGATACCCACTCTTGTGTTGAGGGAACGTGTCGCATAATCTGCTGCGATATATCCTGTCTGTGAATCGCTTACTACTGCAATCCAGCCATCCTGTGCCTGTGCTGCGCGGTCCACCTGATAGGTCTTGCCCTGGTCAGCTACCTCTAAGGCCTTGCTGTTTGTATCTGCTGCCTCTCTCACACGAAGTCCGTCTGTATTTACTGTGGCGATTTCTCCGCATGTGTCGTAAGCATAGCTTAGTGCGTCAGTTCCGGTCACACAGTAAGAAACATTAACGTATCCGTCTACATTTCCTGACTTGATGTGAGCCCATGTGCCATCGTTTTCTACGATGTCTGCCACACTTCCTTTATATAATTTTCCAACAATATCTGACTGTTCATTGGCCTGTGCTCTTACGTTGAGTGATTCTTCAACGTTTGGCATAAGCTTTGTCTGCCATTCCTGCTGCTCCTGTGTGAGCTGTGGCTGTGCCTCCTGTGCTGCTGCCACCATCTCAACATTTTCTTTTTCTACTGTAACAGCATTCTCTGCTGTGAGACCCTTCTCATAATCAAAAAGAGTCGCTGCCACGCCAGCATAACTATTATAACCAGTATGCTCTAAACCAGTGTTTGCTAGCACCTTATCCTCTGCTTTGACCTCAGAGCGTCCGCTGTTAGTAACCGCGGTAACCGTCAGCATGGCGCACAGTCCACAGACCGTAATGCTATCGATTACTTTTTTGTTTAGCTTCATATAATCCTCCATATGGTGTAGTATATGTTGTTTTTGTTACGTTTATTACACCTATGTTGCATTTGTTACAACTTTGTTACAGTCGGTATAATATCACAGTAATAGCATTTTGTCAAATTTCATGGAAAATCTCCTGCAGCACCGATGAAATCACCCATTCTGATGTGCCTTATGCTCTATCTCCAGCTTGTCGCTTTCGCTTCTCGACAGCTCGTCTATGTAGTCGCTCACCTGTTTTTCTATTTTATAAATCTCGTTGCTCAAAAGTCTTATCCTGTGTGAGAGTGCGAACAAGGTCACAATGACTGTCAGCATGAAAAGTGCAAGCATTATCGCAAGTATGCCTCCTGCCACGATGTCCATATTGTCCATTGATAATTCCATATTAATGTGTCCTCCCTACTATTCTTTTTCCGATACATCATTCAAAATTTAACTTAACCTATAACGCAGGATGATGTACTATTGATTATTATAACCAATTCACTTGAACTTAACAGTTCCTATCGGTCGCAAGTTTCGACATTTATCTGGTATTGCAGGGCAAACTTTCACCGGTAACTTGGTATTGACTTTTATTGTGTTGAGTATAATATAAATATGAGACAAACAGGAATGCAAGAAAGGATACATATATATGAAGAAAATAGTTATGACAGGCGGCGGTACTGCAGGTCATGTCACTCCAAATATAGCTCTTATGCCGGCACTTAAGGAGGCCGGATACGATATCGAATACATTGGCTCAGTAAACGGAATGGAGAAGGGGCTGATCGAAGCCCAAAAGATTCCTTACCACGGCATTTCATCAGGAAAGCTGCGCCGATACTTTGACTGGAAGAACTTTACAGACCCGTTCCGCGTGTTAAAGGGCTACGGTCAGGCTGTAAGCCTCATGAAAAAACTCAAGCCTGATGTAGTATTTTCTAAGGGTGGCTTCGTTTCCGTACCTGTCGTGCTTGCCGCAAAGCACTGCCATGTGCCTGCCATCATCCACGAGTCGGATATCACCCCGGGACTTGCCAATAAAATCGCCATAAAGGGTGCCAAAAAGGTCTGCTGCAATTTCCCTGAGACCATGAAATATCTGCCTGCAGACAAGGCTGTGCTCACCGGATCACCTATCAGACGCGAGCTTTTTAGCGGCGTTGCGGAAAATGCCATAAAGCTTTGTAATTTTCCTGATCACAATAAGCCTGTCATCCTCATCATCGGAGGAAGCCTCGGCTCTAAAAAGGTTAATGAAGCTGTCCGTGAGATTCTTCCTGAACTACTAAAGGATTTCTATGTGATTCACCTCTGCGGAAAGGGCAATCTGGACAACAAGCTTGCCGGAATCACAGGCTATGCACAGTTTGAGTACGCCAATGCTGAGCTCACCGACATGTTTGCTCTGGCTGACATGGCTATTTCAAGAGCCGGAGCCAACTCCATCTGCGAGCTGCTTGCTCTGCACAAGCCAAACATCCTGATTCCTCTTTCTGCTGCTGCCAGCCGCGGAGACCAGGTATTAAATGCAAAATCCTTCAAAAAGCAGGGCTTTTCATATGTCATCGAGGAGGAGGAGCTCACAAAGGATTCTCTGCTTAGCGCAGTAAAAGAGGTGTACGGCAACAGGGATAAATATAAGGATGCCATGGCAAAAAGCGGTCAGATGGATTCCATCGCCACTATAATCGATTTGATTAACTCTCAGGTGAAGAAGTCGTCATAGGGTCAGAGTCTGTTTAAAGCGTCATTGCATATCATAAAAAAGAAAAAGCCCGGATATGAACTACATTTGCATATCCGGGCTTTTTGTTTTTAATAATGTGTAACTATTAGCAGCTATTACATGCTCATCTCATCACAGATTGTCTTCATCTCATCATCAGTGAACTCCTTATGGTTCCACTCTATGACATTCTTGTTGTCATCTGACTCATATCTTGGAATCAGGTGCATATGGAAATGGAATACTGTCTGGCCTGCCACCTCGCCATTGTTCTGTACCAGGTTGTAGCCTTCACAGCCAAGCACATCTTTCTCGTGTGTCATAATCTTCTTTGCAAGCTTTGCTGCCTTGGCAAGTGTCTCATCATCAATCTCGAAAATATTTGCATAATGCTGCTTTGGAAGGATAAGTGCATGTCCCTTTGTAGCAGGACTTGCATCGAGTATTACCTTGAAATCATCATCCTCGTAGATTGAATTGGTTGGGATATCCCCATTTGCCAGTTTACAGAAAATACAGTTGTCATCTTTCATCTTTGTCACCTCATATATATAATTATTTTGTAACTGTTCAGAATCAAAAAGCCCATTAAAACGGAAATATCTGATCAAGCATGCATCTTCCATCATAATAAATATTTATCTTCATGCAGCTTCTCTTACAATTAATTTCTAGTTGATACTATATTTATTATATCTCTTTTTGCGATATAAAACAATTGAAATAACAAATCCGCCTGCGAGTCCGCCTCCATGAGCCCAATTGTCCACTCCCTGCGTTGAAACTCCATAGTATATCATCAGTATAACCATAAATACAGCCTGCTGTCTGCTGATGCCCTCATAAAAGCCTCTGTTTGCTATAACTATCCACACAAGTGCTCCCACCAGACCAAATATCGCCCCGGAGGCGCCTGCCGATACCGCAAAGTCATTATTATAAAGCATAACGATGTACGATAATACACTTCCACACATGCCTGACACAAGAAATGTAATCAGAAGCTTCACATGCCCCATAGCCTTCTCGACTATCTGACCGACAGCGCCTAAAACCACCATATTGTTAAGTATATGCATCAATCCAAAATGCATAAACATAGAAGTGAGCAGCTCCAATACTGACCATCCTTTATATACTCAGGTACATGGCTCCGTGGGCAGCCATATACTGTGCATCAAGTGTGCTGCCAGATAAACTCATCAGCACAAAAACTATTATATTTACCACTATTATGCCAATTGTCATATATGGTTTATCATCAAATCTTTTTATATTCTGCAAATCTGTGGGGTCTCCTTAATTTTCCTATTAAATACTTTTTCTTATTATAAATTTTAAGGAGCTTATTTGCAACAATTATACAAACCGGTACTTAACATCGGCAAATCTGATGATATCATTTGACTTGAGCTGCTTCTTCTGCTTGTACGCAAGCACCTCATTATTCACAAAGGTTCCATTTGTGGAGTTTAAATCCTCCAGATAAAATTCCTGGTTTTGCCTATTTATAACTGCATGAAAATGACTTATTGTATCCTTGCCTATTACTGCATCGGCCTCATCGCCCTGACCAATACGCGTACAATCTTTGTCTATTATTATGTTACTACGGTTTTCCATGCCCTCATACAAAAGCATGCCCTGTGGGTGCTCCCTGTAATCGCTCAGACATACAGTGGGGTGTATCTGACGCGGTACAGGCTCCGGTGCAGCCTCTGAGCTTGGGTGTATAAGCATGGTATCCTCTAACTTTTCACGATTTTCTTTTCGTTTTTCTTTTTTAAACCATTTTCTGTTTATGTCCAGTTTTTTAGGCTTTTCTATCGCTGACGTCTGCTTCTTTCGCTCTGGCAGCCTGATGTCCAGCTGCTCCAGCAGATACACCCGAAGCTTATCGTACAGTGTAGGCTTTATCTGCTCCTTAGGCTCCTCTACTCTGACCTGTGGCTGTGAAATCGGCGCAACCACCTCCTCCACCGGCTTTTCTGCCACCTTTTTCTGTCGCTCCTCGATTATGGCATTTCTAATATCAGCGATACTGTAATTTCCATTTATTGTTTTCTCGTATATGCCATATGCTATATGTATCGCTTCAGCATCACTATGGTCAAGTTTCGTTAGCATATACTCCATTAGATGTTGGAATGTAGTACACATAGTCTTCATCTGTGCCGGGTATGCTGTGAAATATATTTCCTCATCCTGATTTACCCCTTTTATGTGTATTAGCTGAGGATCGAGTGCCAGGCAGTCTGTGCCTACAAGATGATTCTCCAAAAGCTCCATCTTGTTACAGATACTCACCACAAGCTTTTCAAGAAACTCAAGCTTTATATCATTATACTGGCAGCGCATTTCCAAAGACTGAACTCCGGATATATCATACCAGTACTGCCCTTCATTATTCACATAACACTTCTCCATCTTCAGAAAGCCCGGAATATTGTTTTTCAACAATATCTTTTCATCTAACGGCTTCACCTCGTCACAACGCAGCTTCATAAAGCTGCCTGTCATCTTTCTTTCATATACTATTTCATTAGAATTCATTTACAACCTCTTTCAAAACCTGATAATTATAGAAATCATCCACCAGCCACATATCAGTAGCATACTCATAAGAGCTGTCTGCTTTCATTTCGTTATACAGCACAAGTCCCATCTTCATCGCTATCGCAAGCATAACAATAAATATAGGTATAATAATCGTTCCTTCCACTGTGTAACTGCCTTTTAGTCCATAAGATAAATCTACATTTAATTTATTTTCAGTCACATAAACACCTCCGTCAGTCCATATCCAAGCAGTAGGAATGGTGTAAATGCAATCTGCTTCTTTCTTCCAGCCCTGCCTGATGCAATTAAAATAACAGAGATTGTTCCCGCTATTGTCAATCCCATCACCATAGTGCTGCACACTATGTCAGCAGTCACAAACAATCCCATAAGCGTCACAACAACTGCATCTCCATAGCCTATCTGCTCTCCTGTAAGAAACGCAGCTGCCATAAGCACTATACCGGGAATCAGGGCAACAGCCACTGATATAATTGACTGCTTCGCATAAAAAGAGCTTGCAATACCTACAATCCCCATTACTACCAATACAACTACCGGTATCTTTTTGGTTGAAAAGTCAATTATACTGATTATTCCAAGTAAAATGATAAGCTGTATCATGTTCCTTCTCCTTTACATTTACTGCACAGATTTTTGCCATTTACCTCCGATTTGTGCACCTTGTGTACTGTCCGCTTAAGCTTACTACATCCAAGCTTTCCGTGATAGCTCGTGCCATAGTCTGTTATAAATACCGTCGAGGTTTTTGTTTTTTTATCCGCTGCACAGTAGCATGCGTGGTATTTCCTACCATCTTTGTTTCTGCTTGCCCCCACCTGTGACCATTTAATGCTCTTTATACTTAAATCCAGGTAGTTGCACTGCTCGGACAGGTGATAAACACTACCATAGTCAGTATAGAACACATATGGGTCCGTCTTTTCACCGGGATTTTTGCCTGTCCATTTTCTGCTGTTGCTATAATCCTCTATCCATATTCCATCTACCGTAAAAAGCTCACCGGAAGCTTAACCTTGTACTTTGCCTTAAGCGAGACATCATCACCATCCATACTTGAGCCAAGCAGTGACACTCCATACCTTCCACCGCTCACGTATGTATCAATGTGCTTCGAGTCAGATATTTGGCTCCTGAATAGTACCTCTGCTGTCGCCACTGAGACAACGGACGAATCATTTGCACTGCTCGCTAATGCACTCATCCTGGATGAATAATACAGAGCAGCCTTCACCTGCGACTCCACCTGAACCACCCTGAAGAAAAAAAGTATAAATACAAAAAAGCCTGCTACAAGCGGAAATATTACCGCAGCCTCAAGTGTATATGACGCTTTCAGGCAGGTGCATGAGGCATCTTTTGAGAACTATCATCGCCTGGGAGTTTGGCCTTTCTATAAAGTTTTTTTATGTGGAACTTTACTTTATTAACAAAAGACACCTTCATACACCTGCCTTTCTTATTTCGTCATCGTCCATAATAGGAATACTTTGCCTTATTTTTAATGGTATACTCGTTATCTGCCCATCTAACAGATTCACAAAGCATAAAAATATGCCATGATATTTGTAGCTTACATCTGTACTAAGCTCACAGATTGCATTGTCCATCCTAAAGCTTTCATGCGCACCGGTCATACGCACTGTAGCCTCCTGCACATCCATCGAGCGATACGCTATATTTTTCATGCTCTTTGTAAAAAGCAGCATACCCAGATATGATTTGTAGCCTATTCCTTCATTTGAGCTTTTTGCCTTCACCTGCCCTGTGAGCATGCTTGTCATGCCATACAGACTCGATGTCCATGACGTATCACTTTTTATCAGTGGAATCTTATCCCCATCCAAAAGTGCCCTTAAATCCAGCACACTTTCACAGAATGCCCAGGCCGCCAGAATTCCCTTTTCCACCCCTTCAATTACCTCCGGTGTCAGAGTAATTCCACCGATAATTGCAGCAAGAGCCATCGCCTGTGCCTGCTTTGATGCGCTTCCTGCCAGGTATGCCATATTGGCAGCCGCACGCAGAGCCAGTATTTCTGCTATAACGATCTTCAGATTATCCTTATCACTCGCTCTGCCTCCTATGATGTACTCCACCTCATAGTTAAGGGCATGATTGGGATTTGTATCAGTGTAACAGCTCATATATGTCAGAATATACTGCTGCATAAGTACTTTCGCATACCAGTCATCACTACTTTCAGACCACCCCCCTGTTCCTTTATGCAGACTTCGCCCGGACACTCTGGCTGATGTATCAATACTGTTTCCTGACACCGTACTCTCATCAACCACCTGCGATAATATGCCTGATGCCTTTACTTTCTGCACCTTGACCAGCGGATTTTCTATTGCATTACCGCCTTCTGTGCTTTCTGCCTTACTTTCTGACGTCTGCTTTGCTTTCGAAACCGATGAAGGAGCACTGTAAGCTCTTGGCGGTGACGACCTCGCTATGCTTTTGCCTCCGCCTTCATGAGCTGCATTATCCTTTAAGGCTTTTAACGCACTATCTATTTTACTGTCATCATACTCACCCGCAGACTTGTTTCATTCAATGAGCTATACTGACTGTAAAGATTTTTGACTGTTTCATAACCAATATTTTTCTTCATATATGAGACAACCGCATTTGTATACACATCACCACCATCATCCGTCATAAGCACATATTTCATGGATTCGAGCTCATCCATTGACAACCTTAGCATACTGGTGCCGTTTACAATAGTACCCCCGGCAAAAGCTCCTGAATCGCTTATCTTAAAATTATCAGTCGTAAGCTTCTTCATATACGACTTGACATTTTCGATATCCACATTGCCCATTGCGTCACTTCCGGCGTCATACGCTAACAGATGGTATTCATCCCACAATGGTCTGCAATACTGTGCAAAAACTGACTCTGCTACAGCCTCTGAATTCATGCATGCTATATTGGTAAGTGTCAGATTCCTGCCGGCTTCCAGTACAGTAAACAGAAACTGTGACACCAGCATGAGAAGCATTGTGGCAAATATCGTTATACTGCCTCTCACACTTTACCAGCCTCTCTTGAGATTGTCTGAAAGATATTGTTTACAAGTGTTGTAAGCTGCTTCTTAAAAATCAGCACCAGACCGATTAACACGACAATTATCAGTATCATTTCCACTACTCCTGCGCCATCCTCATCTAATAAAAATTCTTAAATCCTAACATAATTTTTCCTTTCTATATCTTAAAATCTATGATTGCGGGTGCTATTACTATTGCTATGACTATAGCCATCATAATCATCATCGGCATAAGCATTTTGGTGCCGGCCTCTTCACCCAGCTTTAAGGCTAAAAGCCTCCTCTCATCAAATGCATCCTCCGATTCCTTCTCGAGCATTTCACATACACCTTACTTCCTTTGTGAATACTCTGTAAAATAATGCGTACAAGCTTCTGATAGCATGGCAGCTTTACTCTTTCCGCAAAATCTGCGTATGCTTTTCTGCCTGATCACGCCATCTGAGATTTCTCTCTCCGTCACAAGCATTTCCTCGTAAGCGGGCATAATATTTTTATCATTATTTTTCCGCTCATCAAGATAACGGGCGGTAATCCTATTCCATGTCTGCTCCACAGTCATTCCTGAACCCATCAAAACAGCCATTTTGCTGACTATCTCCGGATATTCGAGCTGCAGTTGTATATTTCTCTCCTTCTGCGCCGTCTTCTTTTTTCCTTTTTCTCAAGCACCAGAAGAACTATAACAACAACTTCAAGCATGGCTATTTTAGCTGCCGTATTGCTTTTTTCCTGCGACCAGCTAAGCTTTACTCCATCTACTTCATCCGGCAGTGTGAGCTTTTTAGTGCCTGTCTTTGACATCTCACTGTCAATATGTCTGTTGATATCCTTTATGAGGCGCTCGCCCGCGTCCAGTTCATCCGGAAATACCACAAATGAGAAATCATACAGCTGTCTGTGTTCGCCACAGGAAAGCTCAACACTTGCGCTAATCAGCTTTCCCTGTTCATCATCAGCCTCCTCAAATGCATCCTGGTTCACATCTCCATTAATATCAACCACATCATAGTCACTCAGTGTCCACTCTGCCTCCACAGCTCCAGATGCATATTCATCCTTCATAATCACATGCCCTCTGACCTGTTCCACACTCTGGTTCTCTTCACAAAAGCTGTCGTCTATCTCTTTTTTCGCCTGTGTAAACAGCTCATTCGCCTGTTTATCCGAAGGCTGCTCCTCCCTAACCTTCAGCTGATAGCTGTAATCCTCATCGAGTCCATCCGCATTTAGCACCAGATCATATACTGCATCTCCGTCACCTGTATCATTGCGTATAAGTGTATTATCAGTTATAGCATTTGACGACATGTCCATGATAAAAGCAAAAACTAAAACTATAACAAATAATGCTGCTATTCTAAGCCTCTTTCCTCCCGTCATATGCCTATTCCTACCTGTAAAAATTTCTTTGCCAGTTTAATTGCCCCTGCATAGGCTAAAAGACAGGTACTCATAAAGATTACCCCGATCAGGTTTCCATATAGTGCAGACATATAATCTCTTGAAGACAGCTTTAAAAATGCCAAAAGAAATATCGGAATATAGTTCATAGTCTTTTGCTCAAGTCTTTTGGCAGAAACCGCAACCTCTATCTGTCGGTTGGTATCATACTTTGTCCACATCCTGTAAGTGGTAGACTCTATGATATCCACAAATCTGCCGCCGCTTCTCTTTGCAAATGAGAAAATATCAGAAAAATTGACTATATCCTCCAGACCGCTTCTATGAGCAAATTCTGACAGCACCGCCTCAAATGTCTGATTCATCTTTATCTGCCTGTTCATCTCCTGTATCTCAGACAGCATAAGCGAATCATTCCCATACATGAGCTCCATCTCTTTTTCAGCCTCCTGCCATGCATTCTCCACAGAGTATCCGGCCAGCATATTCGAGCTCAATACCTTAAGTACATTCATAAACTCTTCATTTAGTTTTTCCTTTTGTCTTCTGACCCCCTCCTGCCTGCACAGCTTTGCACAATACGCAAACACCGCCGGAAAAGCAATAACAACAATAGGACTGTCATAAAACAAATATGCGATAATCACTGTGGCAGCCATACTTTTTATGAAAACAATCCCCCAATCCTTTATGGACATGGAATATCTGCTGTAATCCATATAATCAAACCCTTCATAACTGTTCAGTAACATATATTCCTATACTGACAGCTACAGCCTTTCTTACTTTAAATGCCACATAACAGCTATACACTAAGCCTGCTGCCATAAGCTTGTCGGTGTGACAAAGTGTCCCTGCTTTCTTTAAAAAGCCCTGTATCCTCCCACTGTCCAAAACAGCGGTTTCCTCAAAACGATACAGCGTATGCAGCACAATTTCACCACCCATAAATCCATCCACCTCTGATATCTCAAGGACTCTCCTGCTTTTATCCCTCAGCCTGCCAAGCTGGACAATAATATCTATTCCAGATGCTATCTGCTGCCGTATCGCATTGAGTGGGAAATCCTGACCTTGAAGCACCATAGTCTCAATTCTTGAAATGATATCATGTGGTGAATTGGCATGGCCGGTGGACAACGAGCGTCATGTCCTGTATTCATAGCCTGAAGCATGTCAAGCGCCTCTGCACCTCTGCACTCGCCCACTATTATCCTGTCCGGTCTCATACGAAGAGCCGTCCTGATAAGATCTCTTATTGTAATTGGAGTAACCCCATCGGTATTTGCATTTCTGGTCTCAAGCCTTACTATATTTTTAGCTCCCAGAAGCTGCAGCTCCGCTGAGTCTTCAATTGTAATAATTCTCTCATCATCAGGAATATATTGTGACAGAGCATTCAGGAAGGTCGTTTTTCCGGAGCCTGTACCACCGGAAATAAATATATTGTATTTTGCCTGCGTCAGTATCTGTAGAAGCCTTGCCACCTCCGGCGAGAGAGCTTCTATCTCAACAAGCCTCTCCATGCTCATAGGATGCTCCGGAAACTTTCTGATTGATACAGCCGAGCCACCTATAGATATGGGGTTTAGCACTATATTTACCCTGGAGCCGTCACTAAGCCTGGTATCAACTATCGGTGATGCCTGATTTACAACCCTGTTATGGCGTCCCACAATCTGCTGTATCACATCCTCCAGCTTCTCTTCCGATGAAAAATGGCCCTTGAACCTTTGGATTCTTCCGGCTTTTTCATAGATATATCATTGGGACCGTTTACCATAATTTCAGTCACATCCCTGTCATCCACCAGCTCCTGCAGCACATCAAGCTTACGCAGAGAGTTGAATATGGTGCGCTCAAGCTCAGCTCTATCCTTTATAGTCATTGGTCTGTCGCGTGCCTCTCTTGAAACCACGCTTCCGATTAAATCACATATTTCCTCATCACTCAGCTCTCTGGACAAATCCATTTCAGAAAGTATAATATCTCTTATTCTCTGTCCAAATCATCCAGCACACGAAATACCCCGAGTCATGTTTCTTATGACATCTCCAAACTCATTCCACTTCCACAGCTCTACAAGCTTATCACATGTAGATACCGGTGTCGTGATGACCGGAGGCTCAATCAGCTTAATCCTCTCAACTACATTGCTTAAGCCTCTTTCAATCAGCTCCTCTGTAAACTCGTACTCTCTCCACTGGCTGATTCCGCCTTTTTTCTGTACCAGGTAGATATCACTGCATCTGCCAAGAATATCAAAAAAGCCTTTAAATCTTGTTCCCATATTGAGAACTATGCAGTCATAGTGCATTTCCTTGCCTAGCATCTGAAGCAGATTGTTGCATATTACCGTATTTATTTCACACAGACACTCTGTATTTTCAATCGGATATACATAATCCAGCTTATGCTTTCTTCCGATACAGCTGTTTATCCTGTTGGTCGAGTATCGTCCGGATTCGGCCATCACCAATAGCTCGTCCAGATTATGCTCCACACTCTGCTCAAGCATCCGCGATAATCCACTATTCTCCTGAAAATCCATAAGCAGTACCTTTTCATTCTCACTCAAAATAGAGACAAAGTCATCGCAAAAGGCATCTGATACTGATTATCAGCAAGTGAATACACGCTTATAAGCCTCGTCTGACCTATCAAAGAGCCCTCACTCTTAAGGTCTCTCACCTCGCCGCCCACATGCTTTAAAATCTCTTCCACTATACGGTTTACTTCCTGATATTTTTCCACAAAGTATATACCCTCCTCACTCTCAATAGGTGTTTCCTCAACAATCTGTATCAGTGGGATATACTTGTTATTCCACTGGTCAAGCTCACTTGAAAGCATGATATCTATCTCGCCCTCTAAGTGTTCCAGCTGCTCTTTCATGGTATACATATGTATCTCCAGCTGATCCTTATAATGATTCATGAAATAGCATGTCAGTCTGTCGCCATATTCTGAATCCTCAATATAAATTCCTAGTCTGATTTTTTCATCTATGGTACTTTAACCCTCCTTCCATCACCTCATGCCGTAAAACCATATATCTGCCATGGCTGTTCCCAAAAGCACGTATACCGCGAAACTAACAGCTTTCCCCTGTCCGCGGTACCGCATAAATCTGCCACACAATATACCGTTTAAGTATAAAAATCCATCCCTCATACGCACAAAGAGCTCCTTTTTAAGCACCATACTTATGAGACCATATCCCGCTGCCGCCACAAAAGTGGCTGCCATGCACAAGGCGGTAAATCTTAAATTTGTAAATGCACATACTACTGAAAATAACTTGATATCCCCGGCTCCTAAAATGCCTGAAAGATATAAGAAATATAAAATGACAACCGGAAAAACTATATCTGGAAGAAACCAGATGATGCTCGCTACCTTGCCCCCCACTAAGCGAAATAGAAACGCACAACCAAGTCCCGTCAGAATCAGCCGGTTACTGATTCTATAATTTTTGAAATCCCCAATTGCTGCTACTGTAAGCAGTATATACAGCATGAGGTGTGATATTAATTTCACAATCACTGTATTTTCATCACCTCTCCTTTCGTGAGACGAATTATAACAACGCAATCCCGATTTTGTCTATAGCTTTTTTTAAAATAAATACTTTTTGTTAGTTATCCACAAAATGCAGCTAAACCCAACACATTAATCCACAGTCAAAACCTTGATTTTACTGGTTTTTCACATGTCAAAAGCACTTTTTACAAAATCTGTGAATAGAAGAAACTCTTTTGCTTATACTTGTATTAAGACTTATTTTGTTGGAGGAATTCATGAAATTATTTAAAGAAACGCCTGTAAATGACGGTTACAAGACCTTACAGGATGACATCAAGAAAACAACAGATGAACTTCAAATTGTATACACTAACCTGGAAAATGTGGTTGAGCCCGATTTAATTGACTACTACATCTATCAGGCCAAGGCTGTTTCCATGCGGTATAAATTTCTATTAAACTGTGCCAAGCGGCTTAACGAGGTTTAATGAGGTTTAATGAACTAAAAAAGAGGCCTCCTACGCAAGGAAGCCCCTGTTATCATCGTTTATAAAGCTCTCTGTGAGCCTGCCCCTTCCATAGGTCATGCCCGCATAAACCTTCTGCGCATTGTCCATAAGCGGTGCCGATTTGTCACCGGCAGCTACGGTTTCAAAGCTGCTTCTTAGCTTTTTCATAATGCCGTCGGCTCATCCACCACCGACACATCAAGTGAGTAAAGCACTGTGGAAAAAAGCCTCTTGCAGTATGAGTACAGTGGATAAAGCTGTCCTGCGAGAGGATACTTAAAGTCAAGTGCCCCCATCAGCTCATCAAGTGCCGCCTGTACATCCGACACTCCCTTTCTCAAGGCTTCCCTGTCCTCTGACACGAGGGCATTTTTTACATCATCTGAAAAACCAAAATATATATCATACATAACAAGCACGAGTCCGCCATTGTTGCACGCACAAAGTCTTCTGGTGAGCTCCTGCTTCAATTCATTTTTCATTGCTTATTACCTCGACAATAGTGAAAGTACCTGCTGTGGCAGGTCATTTGCCTGAGACAGCACTGAGATTCCGGCCTGATCGAGAATATTCTGTGCTGCGTATTCCGTCATCTCGGTTGCCATGTCGGTATCCATGATATTGGAATATGCACCGGTCATGTTCTCAGAAGTCTCAGAAAGACTGCTCTCAGCAGATTCCAGACGGTTTTGGAAGGCTCCTATCCTTGACCGCACACCAGAGACATACTCTATCGCCTCATCAAGTGTGGACATTGCCTTGTCTGCACCACCCTTTACAGTCACATCTACCGTATCCAGATAAAGTGTCTGCGATGATACCTCCGGTATCCTGATTTTCATCTCCTGGCCCTCGTTTGCACCAATCTGTACAGCCATATTTCCGATATCTGAAATATCTATCTGCAGATTGCTGCTTCCCGCTGTCATATCCATATCACTGCTCAGTAGAAAATCCATTGAAAATCCACTGTTTCCAACCACATATACACGGTTACCGTCGGCTCTTATTGTCTTGTCCGACAGATTTTCTCCGCCTGTAACCACGGCATCCTTACCGTTACTTTTGAGCTGCACATTTCCACTTCCATCGTCAGCATTCTCATAGCCAGCACCTGCCAGAGCCTTAAGCGATGAAGAAAGAGATATATTTACTGTGCTGTCGCTGCCATACTCATTTGATAAAAAACTGATGCTATCACCATTCACCTGCATAGTAGTACCGGCTGTGGTCGCTGCCTTCTGCAACGCCTGGATATACTCATCCTGAGTCATATCTGCCTTCACAGCCACACTCACACCGTTTATGGAAATCGTTCCCTCTGCGTCAGGCTTTGTGGCAGACGCAAGACTTCCTGTTGCCTGTGTTGCGAGCGAATTTACTGTGAGCTCATATTTATCTGACGCCACATTGTCTGAGAAATTGATTCTGGTAATATAGCTGTTCACCTGAGTCATATTGCCATTTGCATCCTTCTGCCTTACATAGACGCGTGTATCACTCGACCATCGAGCAGTGACTTGTATTGTACTCCGTATCGCCCGATATACGGTCCACCTCCTTGGTGAGCTCATCTATCTCTGACTGCAAAGCCTTTTTATCATTCTCAGAATATGTATCTGAAGCGCCCTGTACCGCAAGCTCCCTGATTCTCTGAAGCATGCTGCTTACCTCACCAAGTGCTCCGTCTGCTATTTTCATGACATTCTGCGCATCTGACGAATTTGATTTTGCCTGGTCAAGCGCTTCTATCTGCGCCTTCATCTTGTTGGAGATAGCCATTCCTGCCGGATTGTCCTCTGCTGAATTTATCTTGTAGCCGCTTGAAGCCTTTCATAGACTTTGATAATCTGTTTTCTGTACCGAGGAGCTGCTTATTTGCCCTGACAGCACTCATATTCCTGTTTATTTTCATGTGTTTTCCTTTCCTGATAATTTCTCAGGCATCCTTGCTGTAGTATTAACATTCCGTTGTCTAATAAGTATATCGAACTACTCAAAAAAAATCTTTATAGTATAATTTGCAATTAAATGCAAATCGTATTATAATAGGCACATTAAAAGACTAATAGGAGGAAACAATAATGGCTAGAGTTACTAAGGACACTATGATTGGTGATCTTCTTCAGATTGACCAGAACGTGGCACCATTACTTTTAAATATCGGCATGCACTGTCTCGGATGCCCATCATCACAGATGGAGACAATCGAAGAGGCTGCTATGGTTCACGGACTTGACCCGGATGATCTTGTCGTTGAAATCAACACATTCATCGATCACGACCTCGGTTAATTTACGAAAAGACGGCTTGCTTATGCAGGCCGTCTTTTATTTGCAATCAATATTCTGTTAAAGTACTGCCAGCGTCTGGATGGCAGCTTCTTCAATAATCACATTACCATGCTCCTTGAAAAATGCTTCATTGGCAGGCACATAGTTCTTCTGATATGCGTACTCTGAAATAATATTGCACACTTTGTTGAATTCCTTCGGAGTATGCTCACTCTTGTGAGCCACAAGATAGTACTTATTGCTTGAAGCATCCCTGTATAAGTCATTTCTGCCGCTGTAAAAGCCGTCAAGCACATGCGAAATCCTGCGCACATCATCAAATTTATCAAAACAAACAGCTTGACCACGTCAGCCTCAGCCTGTTCTTCTGTAATATCATCAGTGCTCTGCTCACTATCAGCTGTCTTCTCATTTTCCTTCTTGATACGCTCAAACAGCTCCAAAATATCAGCAGCTCCCTTTATCACCGGCGGCTGTCCTGCATTTCCTAAGTCCGTAAGTCGTCATCTGCCTCTGAAAACTTTGAAAATCTGGTGTCAAGCTCATCCGGATATTCAACCTTTGTGATGATAAGCACTATAGACTCTGATGGCAGTGGAATCGCCTCCACCATGAGTGGAATATCATTTGTTTCAAAGCCAAACTCGTAATTGGCCTGCTCTACCATATCTTTAAAAAGGCTTTTCGCCTTCGCTGATCCATATGCCAGTTCGCTTATTTTTATATGTCTGTCCTCAAGATCCTCTCTGGTAAGAGTACAGCGGATCTGATTATCATTTACCTTCTCAATTTTCATATTTTTCACATCCTTTTCCGAAAATATCCGTGTAAATCGTAAAACTATTATAATAAACACCTGTCATATTGTAAAGCGCGAGGCCTATTAAAAAAAA
>ENA-OQDD01000211-OQDD01000211.1-human-gut-metagenome-genome-assembly--contig:-NODE-211-length-24410-cov-2.417658_pt1 | contig 24410 bp, 28 predicted proteins | sample MGYA00242507_ERZ504598 | MGnify/ENA primary metagenome ERZ504598 (study PRJEB26092, sample SAMD00036318) | human gut metagenome | host: Homo sapiens | study: EMG produced TPA metagenomics assembly of...
ACAACGAAAAAAGAAATATCATTTGGTAGCCCGTAAAAGCACCTTTTAGCATAAGTACAAAAGAAAGGGACATTGCGTCATCAGTCTAAACATCGTCTAGGCGCACGAGGCTGTACCTTTTTCTCCAGTTAGGCGGTAGTCGGCACACGCTTGCTCAAAAATCGTTTTGGCAATGGTGTCCAACGGACAAAACCGCTTTTACAAAAAATCTTATGAATAAGGGAATAAAAAACCGAGAGTTTATTTCAAAATCTCCGATTAAATTAAAAAACACGCTATATCCGTCCAAAGGTAACAGAAGAAGATTTATGAATATTTATTTTGAAAATATACATAAAGGATTATCTTTGCACCGCAAATGAATCAATGATATGAACCAATTACAGACTACATACAGCATACATCACCTTACATCGGGAAATACCCCCCTGTGTAATCACTTCATTGTGCATGTACATTGGTTCAGCGGATTTGTTTAGATTTCCACTCACACGTAATTTATTACCCAACTTTCATCCTACCCACACACGTGCCCGATGAAAGATATATTGCATGATGGTTCTCATTCGGTGAAACCGTCGGGTTGTATATGTTTTACTATAAAAATTGATTGCTATGTTTACTATTATATCTATTATGTTTGTTGGTATCGGTATAGGATATGTATTGCGCAACTTGCAGTTTTTACAGAAAATAGAAAAGAGTACATCACTCACTATCTTCCTGCTGTTGTTTGTTTTGGGAATCTCTATCGGCTCCAACAGCTTAATCATTAACAATTTAGGCAGATTCGGATGGCAGGCGGCTATATTGGCTACATTAAGCATTTTGGGCAGTATGCTAGCTTCTTTCCTGGTATTTCATCTGTTTTTTAAGAAAGGAGGCAAACAATGAAAGGCAGTTTGGTTGTTGTCGCATTTTTTTGTGCAGGATGTATGATTGGAGCTGTCAATAATTTCCAGTATGACATGCACTCTGTTTCCATGTATGTGCTTTATGCACTGATGCTCCAAGTAGGAATCAGCATAGGCAGCAATAAGAAATTGAAAGAACTGATTAAAAGCTTACGGCTGAAAATGCTCCTGGTACCGATGGCTACCATTGCGGGAACCTTGCTTTTCTCGGCACTGGCCAGTCTGCTATTAAGCCAATGGAGTGTATTCGACTGTATGGCGGTGGGCAGCGGCTTTGCCTATTATTCACTGTCCTCCATTCTGATCACACAGTTCAAAGAACCGTCTATCGGATTACAACTGGCCACCGAATTGGGAACCATTGCGTTACTGGCCAATATTTTCCGGGAGATGATGGCATTGCTCGGTGCTCCGCTCATACGGAAATATTTCGGACAGCTGGCTCCTATCTCGGCTGCCGGAGTGAACTCGATGGATGTATTGCTGCCATCCATCACACGTTATTCGGGAAAAGACATGATTCCCCTGGCCATATTCCACGGAATACTGATTGATATGAGTGTTCCTGTTTCGTATCCTTCTTCTGTAATTTATAAAAAAGAGAAGCCCGCTGATTGGTTAAGCGGGCTTCTTTTTCATATATAATATAGGCGGGAATTATTTCGCAACCTTTTCCAGTTTCTTCATGATAGAGAAGATGAACAATGCGGAAAGCAAGCAGCACACAATCAATACACTCCATACCATCCACAACTGCATATCACCCCACAAATAACCGATGATAGCTACCAGATAGTTACCAATAGCAGTAGCCACAAACCAAAGTCCCATCATAGCGCCTTTATACTTGGGAGGAGCTACCTTGGAAACAAATGAGATACCCATCGGTGACAGGAACAATTCGGCAAAAGTCAATACCAGATAAGTCGAGATCAGCCAGTTGGGTGAAACCAACGCGCTCTCGGCAATACCATTGGCTTCTACTTCAGCAGGAGTAGGCAGACCGAATGAGCCGAATGCCAGCAACATGAAACCTACTGCGGCAATCACCATACCGATACCGATTTTACGCGGAGCTGATGGTTCTTTTCCTTTCTTTGCCAATGAACCGAATACTGCCAGTGATACCGGAGTCAGAGCGACAACGAAGAAGGGGTTAAACTGTTGGAAAATCTGAGGAAGGATAGGCAATGTAGGGTCCATAGTACCATAATTGACTCCTAAAACCACAAGAGCCAAGGTAACAATAACGCCTGAAATCAATTTGCCCTTGCCTGTCTTGGACTGGAACAGTGAGAAACCTGCATAAACGGTTACAATAAGAAGAGCCAGATTCCATACGCTGAAGCCAAGGCGATCCAGACCGGTTACCTCATGTGCCGTGTAGTCACGGGCGAAGAAGGTCATGGTAAGACCGTTCTGATGGAATGCCATCCAGAAGAAAATAACCACAGCGAATACCAGCAACAAAGCGACGATGCGTTCTTTGGTCTGTGCGGGAGTCAGCTCTTCTTCGTGTACATTGGCCGGTTTAGCCTGCTTGGAGTTGTAATCGGCATGTTTGAATGTAGAACGGAAAATAACATAAATACCATAGAGGCAATCAATGAGATACATGCCACACCAAAACCATAGTTATAGGCTTCTGACAATTTATCAATATAGGTAGTACAGAAATCGGCCATACTTCCTGTGAAATTCTGTGCGGTCTGCATGGCAGTCAGTGTGGCCTCGCCTTCGGCCGTTATCGTACCGTCCAGGAACTGGTGTGCCAAAGAAGGTATCTGGGGTACATAGCTGAAACCTGCTTTGCCCAACACATAGTTGGTCATGGCAGTAGCGGCAGTCGGAGCGAACAGGGCACCGATGTTGATTGCCATATAGAACAAACTGAAAGCGGTATCACGTTTCGCGCTATACTCGGGAGCATCATACAGATTACCTACCATTACTTGCAGATTTCCCTTGAAAAGTCCGGTTCCCAAAGCAATCAGGGCAAGAGCGCCGAACATGGAATACAATCCGATATTGGTTGCCATCGGGATAGCCAGCAGCACATAACCGGCAAACATGATAACGATACCGGTAGTAACCATCTTGCCATAACCGAATTTATCGGCCAGGATACCTCCGATAAGCGGCATGAAATACACTCCTGCCAGGAAACTGGCAAAGATTGTTGACGTCGTGGCGGCTGTAAAGCCGAATTTCGCTTGCAGGAAAAGAGTGAAAATAGCAAGCATGGTGTAATAACCAAAGCGTTCGCCGGTATTGGCGAGAGCTAATGCGTATAAGCCTTTAGGCTGTCCTTCAAACATAGTTGATAAAGATTTAATTAATAGTTAGTATTCTTTTTTGCAAAGATATAACTTTTAGTCTATCTGAAAAAAAAGAGCCACAAATGTGACTCTTTTTGGCATATTTATTCGGTGAAAAGGGAACAAATCTCTGCTTTCGTTTCTTTTATCAGGTCATCGGCCGCTATTTTTATCTGTAATCCGCGGATACCGGCACTGATATAAATGTACGGGAATGCGGTGCAAGTCTCGTGTATATAGGTGGGGAAATGCTTTTTCATGCCGATGGGAGAACATCCTCCCCGGATATATCCTGTCAGGGGAAGCAGCTCTTTCATGGGAATCAGGTCGCATTTCTTGTTACCTGAGACTTTTGCCGCCATTTTTAAATCCACCTCGTGCTCGCCGGGTATGACACAGACAAAATATCCGGATTTATCCCCATGAAGCACCAAAGTCTTGAAGACTTGTTCTATGTTCTCGCCCAAACTGGCGGCAACGTGAACAGCGCTGAGGTCATTCTCGTCTACTTCGTATGGAATAAGCTCGTATGCTATCTTGGCCTTATCAAGCAGACGGGCTACGTTGGTTTTAGCTATTTTCTCTTTCATTGCTGGTATGCCGGTTAATTTTCCAATTCTTCTTTTATAAATTTCGGGGTATATCCTTTCTTGCTTCCGGCCACTTCCTCAGGAGTTCCGGCAGCAAGCACCTGTCCTCCGCCTTCCGCCTTCGGGACCCATATCGATGATGTAATCCGCCAGTTTGATCACGTCCAGGTTATGTTCGATAACCAGAACGGTATTGCCTTTCTCCACCAGTTTGTTCAGTACATTCATCAGCACACGGATATCTTCGAAATGAAGCCCGGTAGTAGCTCATCCAGAATATATATTGTTTTGCCGGTATCACGCTTGGACAGTTCCGTAGCCAGTTTCACACGCTGGCTCTCTCCGCCCGACAAGGTGGTGGAGGGCTGTCCCAGTTTAATATATCCTAACCCCACCTCTTGCAGCACTTTGATTTTATTCAGAATCTGAGGCACATTCTCAAAGAACTCTACAGCACGATTGATGGTCATGTCCAGTACATCGGCTATGGATTTACCCTTATAGCGCACTTCCAGCGTCTCGCGGTTATATCGTTTACCGTGACAAACCTCGCAAGGTACCAGCACATCGGGCAGGAAATTCATTTCGATGGTCTTGTATCCGTTACCGCCGCAAGCCTCGCAGCGTCCTCCGGTTACATTGAACGAGAAACGCCCCGGCTTATAGCACGGATCTTCGCTTCGGGCAGACCGACAAACAGATTTCGGATATCCGAGAATACTCCTGTATAGGTGGCCGGATTGGAACGCGGTGTCCTGCCCAGCGGCGACTGGTCCACATTCACCACCTTATCTATATAGTCCAGTCCTTCCACACTGTCATAGGGCAGAGGTTCCTGCAAAGAACGGTAGAAATGCTGTGACAGGATGGGCTGCAAGGTATCGTTTATCAGCGTGGATTTGCCACTGCCGGACACCCCTGTGACGCAAATGAGTTTCCCAAAGGAAATTCCACATCCACATTCTTCAGGTTGTTTCCCTTCGCCCCTCTCAGCCATAAGGATTTCCCGTTACCGGGGCGGCGTTCGGCCGGTATCTCTATCTTCATCTGTCCGTTTAAATACTTAGAGGTAAGTGTTTCTGTCTGAAGCATTTGTTTCGGAGTTCCTTGAAATACTACTTCCCCACCCAAACGGCCTGCCTTCGGTCCCATATCAACACATAGTCTGCCGCCAGCATCATATCCTTGTCATGCTCCACCACGATGACAGAGTTACCTGTGTCACGCAACTTCTTCAAGGAGTTGATAAGGCGGAGGTTGTCCCGTTGGTGCAATCCGATACTCGGTTCATCCAGAATATAAAGCACGTTCACCAGCTGGGAGCCGATTTGAGTTGCCAGACGGATGCGCTGGCTCTCGCCTCCCGAAAGGATACCGAGGTGCGGTTCAGTGAAAGATAATCCAGTCCCACATCCAACAGAAACTTAAGACGGGTACGGATCTCCTTCAAAATCTCGGCGGCAATCATGCGCTGCTTGTCTTCCAGAAAAGGATCGACCTGTTGCAACCAGTCATACAGTTCGTTGATATCCATGCTTGCCAGTTCATAGATGTTCTTGTCGTGGATACGGAAATGCAACGCCTCCTTGTTCAGGCGCGCGCCCTTGCATTCGGGACAGACATCGGTCTTGGCAAACTGTTCCGCCCACTTCTGGGCAGTGGCCGATGCATCTTTCTCCTGCATCATCTGGATGTACTTCACAATCCCTTCATAAGTTACAAAGTAATCGGAAGAGGTATGAATCAAGGTGCTCTTTATCTTGATACGCTCATCCGAGCCATAGAGTATTTCGTCTATCGCATCATCCGGCATATCCTTGACCGGTGTCTTGATCGTAAAATCATATTTTTCAAGCAGGGCCTCTATCTGCCAGAAAATCATGGCATTTTTATATTTGCCCAAAGGAGCGATGGCTCCTTCGTAAATGGAAAGATTCCTGTCGGGAATCACTTTGTCCACATCAATCAGATTCACATACCCCAGCCCCTTACAACGGGGGCAGGCTCCCTGCGGAGAGTTAAACGAGAAATTATGAGGGGCAGGCTCTTTATAAGACAGTCCGGTGACAGGACACATCAACCGCTTACTGTAATGGCGCACCTCCCGGGTATCGGCATCATAAATCATAATCAGCCCTCACCCTGCTGCATGGCAGTGGCAACACTCTGTTTCAGCCGTTTGTCGTCCTTTTCCGATACGACCAGCTTGTCTATCACGACTTCGATATCGTGGTTCTTGTAACGGTCCAGCTTCATGCCGTGTACAATTTCGCGCACCTCGCCGTCCACGCGGACATACAGATAACCTTTCTTGCGCACTTGTTCGAAAAGTTCTTTGTAATGCCCCTTGCGGTACGTACCAACGGGGCAAGCATGAATATCTTCTTACCCTGATAATCCCGGTGAATCAGACCGATGATCTGTTCCTCGGTATATTTCACCATTTTCTCTCCCGAAAGATAAGAATAAGCAACTCCTGCACGGGCATAGAGCAAACGGAGATAATCGTATATCTCTGTCGTAGTTCCCACGGTAGAGCGGGGATTCTTGTTTGTCGTTTTCTGTTCGATGGAAATTACCGGCTGAGTCCTGTAATCTTATCCACATCCGGGCGCTCCAACCCTCCCAGGAAATTACGGGCGTATGCGGAAAAGGTCTCAATGTATCTCCGCTGCCCTTCGGCGAAGATGGTATCGAATGCCAAAGACGATTTACCGCTTCCGCTCAATCCGGTTATCACCGTCAGGCTGTTCCGTGGAATTTCAACATCTATATCTTTCAAGTTATGTACACGGGCACCGTATACATTAATCAGTTCTTTTTCTTCACTCATAATCTTCTTACTCTGCGTAATCTTTGCAAAATTAATGCTTCCCGACGAAATATTTAATTAAAAAGCCTAATAATATTTTCTATTCTTTCTATATAATGTGAATAAAACAGTTTTTTTTGTACTTTTGCCACTCAGTTTAATCAACACACTGCAAATGAAATTTATTCGAGCATTATATCTTATCGCAGCCTTGTCTGCCAGCAGCACCGGAATGATGGCTCAAACACAGTCTTCCGGCTATTTCCTGCACACCATTACCAAAGGGCAAAGTCTTTATTCCATAGCCAGCATGTATAATGTCACTACCGGTGATATCGTTAAAATGAACCCCGGCAGCGACCAGAAAATTAAAACCGGTGAAACATTGAAGATTCCACAAAAGAACATCGGAACGGAACAGCAGATGTTCCATACCATCCAGTCGGGTGAAACCTTGTACAAGCTGACACAACGCTATGGAGTAACCGCACAACGCATCTGCCAGGCAAATCCCGGACTGAGCGCGGAGAATTTCCGTATCGGACAGGTTATCGTAATTCCCGCCAAGGTGACGGACAGCGAGGAGATAATCATGAACGAGGTGAAAGCCGCACAGACTACCAAGCCGGTCACCACTTCCACCCCACTGAAACCCAATTGCAGGGATATGCATAAAGTGGAACGCAAGGAAACGATATTCAGCATCAGCCGCCTGTATGGCATCACAGAAGCCGAACTGATTGCCGCCAATCCTGAACTGCGTACCGAAAAACTGAAAAAAGGAAGGTTCCTTTGTATTCCATATCCTAAGGATACAAAGACTGAAACGCCTGTGGATAATACGCCTGCCGTAATCCCCACGGACGACCAGCTGTTTAATGAAAGCAAGAAGGAGGCACGCAAAATATCTACCATCAAAGCTGCCGTAATGCTGCCATTCATGACAGACGGCAAGGGCAACCGTGACGAACAGACACGTATGGTGGAATACTATGAAGGCTTCCTGATGGCAGTAGACAGCTTGAAGGAAAAAGGAGTATCCATCGACCTGTACTCATACGATACCCATAACAATACTTCTTCCATCAAGAACATTCTGGATAGAAGTGAATTGAAGAGCATGGATATTATCTTCGGCCCGGCTTATCCCGACCAGGTGAAACCGGTTGCGGAATTCGCCAAGAAAAACAATATCCGGCTGGTAGTACCTTTTACCTCCAAAGGGAATGAAGTTTTCAGCAATCCCGCCATCTATCAGATAAATACTCCCCAATCTTATCTGTACTCGGAAGTTTACGAGCATTTTACCCGCAAGTTTACAACCGCCAATGTTATCTTCCTGGATGCAGAAGATGGTGACAAAGACAAAGTGGATTTTATAAAAGGACTGAAAGAGGAGTTAAAAACCAAACGCATTCCTTTTACCGAATTAAAAGGGGAAAATATTACTCCGGAATCATTGAAAGGCGCGATGAACCATAGTATGGATAATGTATTCATCCCGACTTCCGGCACCAACGTGGCATTGATAAAACTGTTACCACAACTGATTGTGACCTCCCGTGACAATCCCGACTACCGTATGCAGTTATTCGGCTATCCGGAATGGCAGACCTATACCAACGACCATCTGGCCAGTTTCTATGAACTGGACACCTATTTCTATTCTTCGTTTTACACAAACAATTTATTTCCGGAAGCCGTTCAGTTCTCATCGGCTTACCGCAAATGGTACAGCAAGGATATGCTCAACTCATTCCCTAAATATGGTATGCTGGGATTCGATACAGGATATTTCTTCCTGAAGGGCCTGTCCCAATACGGCAACAAACTGGAAGACAAACTGGACAAGGTGGCTGTCACCCCTATCCAGACCGGATTTAAATTTGAACGCGTAAACAACTGGGGTGGATTTATCAATCGTAAAGTGTTCTTCGTTCATTTTACCAAGGACTTTGAACTGATTAAACTTGATTTTGAATAATGAAAAAGTATAAGAACTTCGGGCTGCTTGTACTGGCATTGCTCTTTGCATTGCCGGCAGCTGCACAGTTGGGTGAAGAACGTCATAATTTTGCCGTCGGCATCAATGGTGGTCTGAACATGAGTTCCGTCAGCTTCAACCCGAAAATCAAACTGAACACCTTGAACACCATGTCTATGGGGGTTACCATGAGATATATGTCCGAGAAATATTTCAAGATGATGTGTGGCGTGCAAATGGAAATAAACTATTCACAACGCGGATGGGACGAAAAGATAGAAGATGATTCCGGCAATTCTTACAGCCGCACCATGAATTATCTGGAAATCCCTTTCATGGCACATCTGGCATTCGGCAAGGATGCATTGAACCGGGGAGTGAAGGTCTTTTCAATGCAGGACCACAAATCGGCTTTTTCCTGGGTGACAACGAAAAGATAAACTGGACTACTTCTACAACAAGACCGGAACACGGTAAAGAGGTGGAGAATAAATTTGATTATGGTATCACAGCCGGCGCCGGTCTGGAAGTAAGTACCGGTATCGGACATTTCCTGCTGGAAGGACGTTACTATATGGGATTGAGCGACTTTTACAAGAACTCGAAAAGAGATTTCTTCGAAAGATCAGCCCATTCATTCATAGGCATACGGCTGAGTTATCTGATAGATATTACTAAATAAAAAAAGGACTCTCTCTCATAATACAAAAGCCTGCAAGATGAATCTTGCAGCTTTTTATATCATACATAATAATTCCCTCAGCTTATCTCAAACGGTCGTATGCTTTAACCAATACCTCATCCTTACCAATGGCGCGGATGGCAAGCAATTCAAAATGATGGCAACCAACGGCAGACACACAGTCCATGAAGGAGAAAATGTCATAGACTCTTCTTTCAACATAAAAATAAAAGTGACCAATGTGGCATAATACCCGATCAACAAAATGGTGCTGAAAATAGTCAGACGGATTTGCAACATGCGTTTTTTGAACAAGAAGATAGTGCCGAAAGCAAGAACCGCAACAACCAGCAAAATCACAAACAAGGCCCATGGAGCATAATCTTTAGTACCATCCGCCATAGTAAGACACAGATTTGTTAAAGCGGAAACACTATAATCACTTCCTATGTATGAGCCTACGGGACTACACAGGCAAATAATAATCAAAATGGTAACAACAAGTAAATAAACAGATTGAATGCGTTGTATCATAGTCTCTTTAATTTTAATCATACAACCCGTCATTCTAAACGCAGTGAAAAACCTGAAAACACAAAGTGAATGGTTATCAGATTCCTCACTGCGTTCAGCATAACAGGGCTAATATAATGTGAGGTGCATCAAAATGTACCACAGATTACTCAGATTGATACAGTTTCCACACGAAACGACTCATGTTTCAAAATAGAACGATCTGCGTAACCTGCGGTAAAGACCTTTTGCACAGCCCCAAATGAAAAATCACTGTAGTTTCTCTTTTTCTTTAGCAGGATTACGGAAATAAACCTTGCCTTCTTCATATTCCTGAGCAGCGATCAATGTCGGTTTCGGAAGTTTTTCGTAATAACGTGAGATTTCGATCTGCTCTCTATTTTCAAAGACTTCTTCCAGGTTATCGTTGTATGAGGCAAACTCCTGCAATTTCTTTGAAAGATCATTCTTCATCTCAACACTAATCTGGTTGGCACGTTTGCCAATGATAGCAACAGTTTCATAAATGTTACCTGTGTCTGCACATAAATCCATCATGTCACGGGTAACAGTATTACTTGGAGCGTTTGTCTTTTTGTAATCCATAATTTCTTATTTAGTTTTATTCATTAAATTCTTTTACGTACTTATTGGCATCCTTGTAGATGCTCTCCACTTCTTTAGTATACTTGCTGTCGGGAAACTCGTTCTTGAAAGAATAATATTCATCTATCGTTTCACGCATACGCTCTTCTTTCTTTTCTTCCACGCTCGCTTTCGCCATATCATATTTGGCACGCAAGACCAGGATAGAAAGATCTTCGCGCATCTTGGTATAGGGATAGTCTTTCAAAGCATTCTGAGCCGTAACGATACAAGACAAATAATTGTTACCGGTAGTACTATAAGTACTGTTTCCTGTATAAGAACCCAAATCATAATACAATTTCGCAGCCAGATAGTCTTTCATCACCAGCTTGTCCTGCAAATCAAAAATCATTTGCTGTGCATCCTGCCGACGGCTACTGGTAGGGAAATATTCCATAAACATCTGCAACTCCTGAATAGCCTTATAGGTGCTCGACTGGTCCAAACGAGGTTCCGGAGTATCCAGGAACAATGCTTTTCCTGAAAAATATCTGGCCTGTTCCGTATAGACCCCACGCGGATAAGTATTATAATAAGTGGTGAAATAATGCGAAGCTGTGATGAAGTCACCCTGATTATAGTAGGTCATACCCAACATATAAAGTGATTCCTCAGCCTTATCCGTTCCCTTCATGATGGTAATCAATTCCTCCAGAATGGTGGCCGCCTTAGTATTCTGCCCTTTGCCAAAGTAACTTTTGGCCGCTTCGTACTTGTATTCGTAGTCCGTGCTTTTTAAAACTTTGTTATACTCTCCACAAGACGTTAGAACCGTACCGGAGACAAGAGCTATAATGATATATTTTTTCATCTTATTCAAATAATTGCGCAAATTTACGCCTTTCCACCGAATAATGCAATATTTCCATGTTTTTAAATGCTAAAAAGTCGACAAGAGTCTATTTTTTAGAGATGAATAGATAATATCTAAGGAAATAACTGTATTTTTACATCTCATTAAACCAAACATGCTATTATGAATTTTGAATTGATTTCCGAATACCAACCCACCGGCGACCAACCGGAAGCTATCGCCCAGCTGACCGAAGGGGTGCTGGAAGGAGTCCCCGCACAAACTTTATTGGGGGTCACCGGGTCCGGCAAGACTTTCACGATTGCAAATGTAATTAAAAACATCAATAAGCCCACCTTGATATTAAGCCATAACAAAACATTGGCAGCCCAGTTATACGGAGAGTTCAAGAGTTTCTTTCCCAATAATGCTGTGGAATACTATGTATCTTATTATGACTATTACCAGCCGGAAGCATACTTGCCGTCCAGCGACACCTATATAGAAAAGGATCTGGCCATTAATGAAGAGATTGACAAATTGCGGCTGGCTGCCACCTCTGCCCTGCTGTCGGGACGGAAGGACGTGGTGGTGGTGTCTTCCGTGTCCTGCATCTACGGTATGGGGAACCCGTCGGATTTCTATAATAACGTAATCGAGATAAAAAAAGGCAAACTGCTGGACAGGAATGTATTTTTACGCCGCTTGGTGGACAGCCTGTATGTGCGTAACGACATAGAACTGAACCGCGGAAACTTCCGCGTAAAAGGTGACACGGTAGACATTTACCTGGCATATAGCGACAATCTCCTCCGGGTTATGTTTTGGGACGATGAAATTGATGCCATTGAAGAGATAGACCCTATTTCGGGAATCCGTCTGGCAACTTTTGATGAATACAAAATTTATCCGGCCAATCTTTTTATGACCACCAAAGAGAGCCAGTTGAGAGCTATTCATCAGATTGAGGACGACTTGACGAAAGAGGTGGCCAAATTCGAGGAGGAAGGAAAAATGTATGAGGCGAAACGACTCTATGAGCGCGTGACATACGATATGGAGATGATTCGCGAACTGGGGCATTGTTCGGGCATAGAAAATTATTCCCGCTACTTTGACGGGCGTAATGCAGGTACCCGTCCTTACTGTCTGCTGGACTTCTTTCCGGATGATTTCCTGATTGTAATAGACGAAAGCCATGTCAGCGTACCGCAAATACGTGCCATGTATGGTGGTGACCGGGCCAGAAAAACCAATTTGGTGGAATATGGTTTCCGGATGGAGTCGGCTTTTGACAACCGTCCTCTAAAATTTGAAGAGTTCAAGGAACTGGCCAAACAAGTGATTTATGTCAGTGCCACACCTGCCGATTATGAATTGGTGGAAAGTGAAGGCATTATCGTTGAACAGGTTATCCGTCCTACCGGATTGCTGGACCCGGTAATTGAAGTACGCCCCAGTCTGAATCAGATTGACGACCTGATGGAAGAGATACAGCAACGCATCGAGAAAGAAGAACGTGTACTGGTGACCACGCTTACCAAACGCATGGCAGAAGAATTGACCGAATATCTGCTGCGCAATGACATCCGCTGCAACTACATCCACAGCGATGTGGACACTTTGGAACGCGTCAAGATTATGGATGAATTACGTCAGGGCGTTTATGATGTACTGGTGGGTGTGAATTTGCTTCGTGAAGGTCTGGACTTGCCCGAAGTGTCTTTGGTCGCCATTCTGGATGCAGACAAAGAAGGGTTCCTCCGCTCCCACCGTTCGCTGACCCAGACAGCAGGACGCGCCGCCCGCAATATCAATGGAAAAGTAATCATGTATGCAGACCGCATGACGGACAGCATGAAAAAAACGATAGACGAAACCAACCGCCGTCGTGAAAAACAGCTGGCATATAACGAAGAGCATGGAATCACCCCCAAACAGATACAGCGTGCGCGGAATGCTGCCTTGTTGGGCAACAACAGCAACGAAGTTACCGGAACCACTCAAGGCCCCAAGGCATACATCGAGCCATCTTCCGATACAACGGCTGCGACCCGATTGTTCAGTATATGACCAAGCCACAGATGGAGAAAACGATAGAACGTACCCGGAAACTGATGCAGGAAGCTGCCAAGAAGCTGGAATTTATAGAGCTGCACAATACAGGGATGAGCTGCTGAAACTGGAAGATATGATGAAAGAGAGGTGGGGATAGACTTGCCCCCTTGGCGGAAGAAGGCGCACTGCCTGTCGAGGAAAAGCCTGTTACCCGAAGAAATATCACGGATATGCCGGTGAGTTCCGGAATAAAGGCAGGGATGGAAAAGGAAAAGACAAGAAGGACAAACAGCAAAAAGCAGGGAGTGTCCCCCTGCTTTTTTCAGAACCGTACCATTAATTCCATCACAAACTTGTCTTGTTCGGACTCTTTTGCCAAAGATAGTTTATCATAGAAATATTTCTCGTAATTAAGACGCAAATCCGCTTGAAAAGCCTTTCCAAAGCTTAATGTCACACCTCCAGTCACACGCTGGCGGGAATAATCGGTAATGTAAAGCTTACCATCCTCATCCGCATTACCGTTACTATGATCTCCCATACTGTCATAACGTCCTAGAAATGAAATTTTCCGGAACAGGCCTTTCTTGATAAACAAGTCGTAATTGACAAAGGCGTTGAAAGCATGTACATCATCAAATGAGTTTTTCGCATAAGTTTTATAAAGGTATTCGGCTTCTATATGCCAATTATCAAACTCGTAGTAAGTACGATATCATACATATAAATGCTGATTTTATCGGGATGTATTTCTGGGTACTCAAAGTCAAGTTATAATTTTCCACGGCATCAATTGAAGCTTAACAGAATAATTCAACGTGTTGTGCCACTCTTTCTGATTGGTGAGTCCGGAGCCGTTGAACAGTCCGCCTTCCAGTTTCAACGGCAGTCCCTCCTTTAAAGAGAAAGCTCCGGTAGCACCCACATCACGCACATTCCCCACCTGTTTGGCTATGAACGAACGATTAGCAAAATATTGTTGGTGGGGAGATCGATGAGCGTCTATGGTGAAAGGCACACGCATCTGTCCTAGTGTGACATTCCATGTATCATTGGGAACAAAGCGGGCATATGCATCCAGCATCTTGATGCTTCCCTCATCGGACAAGTCTATTTCAGCCTTATAAGCAATTACCGGAAGAACCTTCCCGTCCAGACTGACACGGGCGTTACGTACCTGGAACCGTTGCATTCCGTTAGTGGTTTGAAGTTCATATTTACCGCGGATCGTTCCATGTACTTCCGGCAGATATTCTTTAGGAATAGTCAGCTGTGCGGAAGCAGTTGCAATACTCAGCATTGTAAAAGCAGACGCTACAAGTGTATTTCTCATTTTTATTAATGTGACTTTCTTTGTTTACGGCTGCAAAGATATAGGTTCGGTATATCTGTAATATTTCATCCATATTACAAATATGTTTCATTTGATATGGGGAAGACATTTTACAGCCACATTCCGTATTCTTCTCATCTGCTGTGAACGCAGTGAATATGGCCCCAAAAATATCGACGTACCGACAGAGTTATTCAATAATACGGGCAGTTTCCACCTTCTCCAGACGTGCACGGAGTTTTCCCATCATGGATTTACGTATCCGGAGCCTCATCAGGCAATCATATCATATGATTGCTCCAAGATGGCAGGCTCGTCTTCTTTCACAATGCGCATGATATCATTCATAAAAGGATATTCAAAGGATACGGTGATTTCTTCATCCACTGTTCTTTCCACTATATCAGCAGCAGCTATTGCTTCGGCAGCGGCGGCCTTGTAAGCGACAATCAGTCCGCTGGTTCCCAATTTTATACCTCCAAAGTAACGGACCACTATAATAAGGATATCCGTCAGCTCATTGGAATTTATTTGCCCCAAAATAGGCTTTCCTGCAGTACCCGAAGGCTCTCCGTTATCATTTGCCCTGAAATCCTTCCTTTCATGCCCCAGCATATAAGCGTAACACACATGGCGGGCATCGTAATATTTCTTCTGATACGTGTCAAGATGCTGCTTTATTTCCTCTATGGTACGTACCGGAATGGCAATAGCTATAAATTTACTCCGTTTCTCCGTATATATGCCTTCGGCAATGTCTGTAATGGTTTTATAAGTATCTTCTTGTATCATGGGTTTCAGAAATCATAAATCTTTAATTATAACTCACAGAATCTGTCTGGCAATCCATGCACACGCCTCAGCATCAGCCAGCGCATGATGGTGATTCTCCAATTCAAAACCAAAAAAACCGGCCACTGTATGTAACTGGTGGTTTCTCAACCCTTTCAGCTTCCGGGAAGCCTGATAGGTACAATAAAAGTCATAATCAGGATAATCCATACAATAAGTACGGAACACGGCTTTCAAACACCCCTCATCAAAGGCTTTGTTATGCGCAACCAGCGGAAGCCCCTCTATTTTAGGGGCAACCTGCTCCATACTTCCGAAAAAACAGGAGCATGGGCAGTATCTTCCTGTGTCAATCCATGAATACGGGTGTTCCAATACAAATAGTAATCCGGTTCGGGATGAACGAGGCTGTAGAACCGGTCGGCTATCTCACCATTTCTCACAATAACCACCCCTACACTACATATGCTGGTACGTTCATTATTTGCCGTCTCGAAGTCTATTGCTGCAAAATTATCCATACTTTTTTTCGTTACACAGACAAAGGTACGACAAAAAAGCGATATACAAAATTCTTTTTTCCGGTACAATTCCCTATCTTTGAAACCTCAGCAGCAAAATAGACCAATATCTATGACAATCAGCACTTGTGAAAGCTGAAAGATTAGACCATCTTTGCACTGTTTTTGTTTTTTAACTTAAACTAGATTTATAGTAAAATGAAAAAAATGAAATTCCCGACCCTGTTAATAGCAGCAGGGTTACTTTGTATCTCCGTTCACACAACGGCCCAACCTGGGCCCCGAAAAAAAGTGGGCGTTGTTCTCAGCGGCGGAGGAGCCAAAGGAATGGCACATATAGGTGCTTTGAAAGTTATAGAAGAAGCGGGTATCCCTATAGATTACGTGGTAGGGACCAGTATGGGCTCCATTATAGGCGGACTTTATTCCATCGGTTATACTCCCGAACAGATGGATAGCATGGTTCGCCGGCAGGATTGGTCCTTTCTGCTGAGTGACAAAATACCACGCAGCGAACAGAATATGGCGGAACGGGAGGCTTCCGAAAAATATGTATTTTCCCTGCCATTCGGTAAAAATGCCAAAACGCAAGCCGTAGGAGGATTGATAAAGGGACAGAACCTGGCAAACCTGTTCAGTGAGCTGACCGTAGGATATCATGATTCCATCGATTTCAACAAGTTACCTATTCCCTTCGCCTGTGTTTCCGAAAATATTGTAAATGGCAACGAGGTAAATTTTCACAAAGGTGTATTGGCTACGGCCATGCGGGCCAGTATGGCCATACCGGGAGTATTCACTCCGGTCCGGCTGGACAGTATGGTTCTAGTGGACGGAGGTGTGGTAAACAACTACCCTGTAAATGTAGCGCGTGCCATGGGGGCGGACATTATTATAGGAGTGGATGTTCAAAATGACTTGAAACCCGCCAACGAACTGAATAGCACCGGCAGTATCTTGGGGCAACTCATCAATTTAATGGGACTGGAACTTTATAAAAAGAATCTGAAAGAAACCGATACATATATAAAGGTGGATGTGGAGGGGTATTCTGCCGCCAGTTTCACCCCCAGTGCGGTAGACACACTGATTCGTCGGGGAGAAGAAGCGGCATTGGCACAAAAAACTCCTTGATAAAGCTGAAGCAGGAACTGGGGCTGGACAGTACCTATATGCCGAAACCCCTTCCCAGCTATCCGTACTCCCCCAACCGCAAAGTGTATATAAAAGAAATCACCTTTGACGGATTGGACGAAAAAGACAAACGGTGGCTGTTGAAGCGCTGTGATTTGAAAGAAGACTCCGAAATAAGCCTTCGCCGCATAGAAGAAGCAACAGCCATACTATGCTCCAATCTGGAATATTCCAGCGCCACTTACAATCTGCCCGAAGCCCCCGGCGGAGGTTATAACCTGCATTTTCTTTTAAGCAAGAAATATGAGAATAAGCTGAACGTAGGAATCCGTTTTGATTCGGAAGAAACAGCCAGTCTGCTCATTAATGTCACCAGCAATTTCCGGGGAAAAGTACCCACTACGCTGTCACTGACAGGACGATTGGGCAAACGTTATGCCGCCCGCATAGATTATGGATTCGAACCGGCTCCATTGAAGAACATCGGACTGGCATATATGTTCCAGTACAATGATATAAACTTTTACCATCATGGAGATAAATCACATAACTCTACCTACCGCTATCATTTGGGAGAATTATCCTTTTCGGATGTTTGGTACAAAAACATACGCTTTGCCGTGGGGCTGAGGTATGAATTATATGACTACGACAAATTCCTATACCAGGAAGGGAACCAAGGTTTTGACGTAGGAACAGAACACTTCTTCAGCTATTTCGCACAAATGCATTACGAAACTTTCGACAAGGCATATTTCCCTACCAAAGGCATATCAGCACGAGCGTCCTATTCACTTTATACGGATAATTTCACCAAATATGACGACCACGCTCCTTTCTCTGCCATAAAAGGCTATTGCCAGGGAGTGATTCCCGTTACACGCAGATTCTCCATACTGCCTGCCATATACGGACGTTTTCTGATAGGGAAAGATATTCCTTACTCCAAACTCAATGCGATGGGGGGGGATGTGCAAGGACGTTTCCTGCAACAGCAACTACCATTTGTCGGGATAAACAATGTGGAATTAACAAAGAATGCGTTACTGATAGGAAGCATGAAATTCCGCCAACGGATGGGAAGTGTGCATTATCTGACGCTAACGGGCAATTATGCGCTGAGTGCAAGCAAGCTGAGGTACCTATTGGAACAGGATACCATGTTCGGCTGTGGTATAGGCTACGGTTTGGATAGTATGTTCGGACCCTTAGAGGCATCACTAAACTATGCAAACCGAGCCAATAAAGTGAGTATGTACGTCAATCTAGGATTTAAGTTTTGATTCCTCGTTGATAACCGCCATCATGCCTTCTATCTGAGCCAAGGCCATCATACGGCCATGAAACGAATAACCCGGTTGTATCCTTTGCCGGCATCATCCAGCATCATGCGCCCATGATCCACACGCATCGGGACACCCGGACGTTCTTTCTCAAAAATACGGATCAACTCTATCACATGAGCACGCCCTCCCAAATGAGATGCTTCTATAAAATTCCCGTTGGGAAACGCATTGGTACTGCGCAAATGTACAAAATGAGTGCGGTGTGCAAACATACGTGCCAACAAAGGTACGTTGTTATGCAATCCGGCGCTGAGCGAACCGGCACAGAATGTCAGCCCGTTATGCGGGTTATCAACCGCATGGAGAAGCCAGTTGATATCTTCCTCACCGGTCACAATACGCGGCAAGCCCAATACCTGGAAAGGGGGATCGTCCGGATGGATGCACATATTTATACCGTACTCATCACACACCGGCATGACAGCTGCAAGAAATAACGTAAGTTTCACGCAGGGCATCACGGTCTATCCCATCATACAAAGACAAAAGACGGCGGAATATGGTTACCGGATACCGGTCTCCCTCCTTTATATTACCATTTACAAATCCCTGCGTCTTGACTATAATGGTATCGACCAATTCGTTTTTCTCGGCTTCGGTTATAGTCTTATCCAATTCACGCACCTGTTGTAATTCCAAATCGGTATAGTCTTTCTCCGCCCCTTCACGCTGAAGAATCATACAGTCAAAATAGGCGAACCGGATCTTGTCAAAGTACAAAGAACTGGTTCCGTCCTCCCAAGGATGTTCCAAATCGGTACGTATCCAATCAATGACAGGCATGAAGTTATAGCATACGGTCTTGATACCCGCTTTACCTAGGTTGGCAAGGCTTACTTTGTAGTTTTCTATCAATTGATCCCGTTCAGGACCGGCATATTTGATAGCTTCACTTACCGGCAGGCTTTCTACCACCGACCAGCGCAATTGATGAGATTCAATATAATCTTTTAAACTTTGGATAGCTTCCAAAGCCCAGATTTCACCGTTAGGTACATCATGAAGGCGGTCACGATTCCTTCCACCCGATTTGCCTAAGCATGGGAAGCGTTATCTTATCTTTCTTCCCAAACCATCTCCATGTCTTTTCCATTCGTATTATGTGTTTTAGTCTGTATGACAAAGTCTTTATTAATCCTCTTTGAGCCTTCTATTGATGTATAATCATGCAGAACGTGCCGGTACCATAAGCTCATCACCTGAAACCTGTCCCAAGCCTTTCATGTTTATTTTACCATCCTTACAGATTACAGTGTATTTACCCGACGGAATGTCCAGCTTGACAGGCTCTGCACGGCTGTTCAAAGCCACGATGATATTTTTCCATGAGTCACCATTTGCATTGTCTTTCAAGATAAAGGCAACCACATTCGTATTTTCTACAGGTAAAAACTCCAATTGCCTACGTACCATATCGGCATCCCCCATACGAAAAGCGGGATGTGCTTTACGCATAGCTATTAAACCTTTCACATATTCGAACACATCTTTGTGTGCGGTCTTATTTTTCCAATCTATCGTATTAATACTGTCAGGACTATTATAAGAATTATGAACTCCTTTCTTGTCACGCATCATCTCATCCCCTGCAAATATAAACGGTACTCCTTGTGAAGTAAAGACAAATGTTTCCGCTAACTTCTGCAAAGCCGCCAGTTCCTCTACCGAAGCATCCGGCATGGTAGCTTTCAGACGGTCGGCAAGGCACATGTCATCGTGGCAACTTACATAACTTATCATCTGGGTAGGTTGTAAAGCCCAAGGTTTCTTACTATAATTCACAGAATCACTTATAACCTGCGGATGTTCGATGGCTCCCACAATTCCAAATTTGATACTCATTTCGTGTCCAGGCTCCCCTACTAGAAAAGCTCCTTTAGTATCATCATCCCAACCACCTCGCAATCCATCACGCATTTCATCTGAGAAAGCGGCGATACGGGGCATCTTTTCCACATTGGCTTTCATCGCCAGTCTGTCTGCCTCTAATTGAGGAGAACTGGCAGCCCATCCTTCACCATACATAAAAATAGACGGATCTATTTTATCAATAGCCGCACGTATCTCATTCATGGTTTCAATATCATGTATCCCCATCAAGTCAAAACGAAAGCCGTCTATGTGATATTCATTAATCCAATATAAAATAGATTCTATCATATATTTACGCATCATGGCGCGGTCGCTTGCCGTTTCATTTCCACATCCCGAACCATTTGCCCATTGCCCGTCCTTCGTCTGGCGATAGAAATAACCGGGAACCGTACGTTCGAAATTGCTTTCGTCTGTATTGAAGGTGTGATTATACACCACATCAAGCACCACCCTGATTCCCGCCTTATGTAAAGCTTGTACCATTTGTTTGAATTCCCTGATACGGACATCGGTTTATAAGGATCTGTAGAATAAGAACCGTCAGGCACATTGTAATTTTGCGGATCATACCCCCAATTATATTGGGCCTTGTCCAGTTTTGTTTCATCCACCGAGGCATAATCATACGACGGCAATAAGTGCACGTGGGTAATTCCCAATTCTTTCAGATGGTCAATACCTGTCTTCTCGCCTGAAGAACTGGTAGTACCCTGCTCCGTCAAAGCCAGGAACTTGCCTTTATTTTGAATTCCGGAAACAGAATCCAAAGAGAAATCGCGATGATGCATCTCATAAACCGTAATATCAGCATAATTCTTCAAAGGAGGACGCACATCGTTCTCCCATCCTTCCGGATCTGTAGAACGAAGATCAAGCACAGCTGCCCGCTTACCATTTACCCCTACGCTTTTGCCATAATTCCCGGAGTGTCTCCTAACCATTTCCCGTTTACCTTCACATTAAAGGTATAGAATTTACCCTTCAGGTCCTCTTTTATTGAAATATTCCAAGTACCATTCTCTCCCATCTCCATTGGAAAAGTATTAGAAGCTGAACCTTCATTACCCGATTCAAATAAAAGGACACGCACCTCTTCCGCTGTAGGAGCCCAAAGTGAAAACTTGGTTTCGGCAGGCGAGTACTCCATTTCAGTCAGCGCATCTTCACGGACAGGATATTCATCAAACGAATTATATTCTTTTTTCACAGACTGACAACTAATAGTAGTAGAAACAATTGATGCCCAAATAACATGTCTCACATTCATAATCTTATCTTTTTATTTTATCAGGATTCTTATTTATAAAATCTTTCCAGCCGGAATATTCTTTAGTCAATGTCGGTCTGCCCATTTGTAAATAATGACAATAAGCAGCCGCCAACCCATCTGTTGCATCCATAAAAGGCAGCATATCACTCTCCGGTATATGTAACATCCTTTTCAACATATCAGCGACCTGTTCCTTGCTGGCTTGCCCATTACCGGTTATCGCCATCTTTATCTTCAACGGCGCATATTCTGTTATAGGAATATCACGGCTCAAAGCAGCAGCCATAGCCACTCCCTGTGCCCTCCCTAATTTTAACATCGACTGCACATTTTTTCCAAAAAAAGGCGCCTCAATAGCTAACTCATCAGTAAATAAGCTTCTATTATACCAACCACCCGTTCAAAAATACGGCGCAGTTTTAAATAATGGTCACCATATTTACGAAGATCAATGACCCCCATAGTCATTACCTGCGGTTTAGTACCTACTACTTTCAGCAGGCCATACCCCATTATGGTTGTTCCAGGATCTATACCCAGAATGATTTTCTCTTTTACCGGCTGAATCACTTAATCACCTCCATCAAAGTGGGAAAGCCAACCACCTTATCTTTAAATATCTTCATCATTTCCTCATTCAGATGCATCCCTTGCTGAGTATGCCAACGATGCAAGGCCGCTGTATCTTCCACCTCCCATTGCAATGAAAAACATTCTGAATCCTGCTCTTTGTGACTAAGGATGTGCGTAAGACGGGGATTTTGCAATATTCCCGTCTTTTCCACTTCGGGTATATAGCTTTCACTAAGCCAAATGACAAAATTACGCGCATCGTCAATGCCTGTTTGATAAGTTGTATTATAAATTAACATATCTATAGTCTTTAAATTAAAAAAGGCCTGCTTCGCAGACCTTCATTTATCATTAAAAAAAGTGGAGCATGCGAGACTCGAACTCGCCACCTTTAGACTGCCAGTCTAACGCTCTAGCCAGATGAGCTAATACCCCGAGAAATAATAACGATGCAAAGATACATAGAAAATCAATAATACAAAGCTTTTGGGAAAGTTTTTTCTCATGTGAACAAAATTTTTATTTGTCACTTTTGCGCCAAAGAGTTACTTTTGCGTGAAATTGTTTCAACATAGTTTCAACATACATACACGATTATGGCAACATTCAAATATGAAATATTTAAAGATAGGAAAAGAATAGATGGCACTTACAACGTTAAGATAAGAGTCACACACAATAGGAAGCTTAAAAGGATTCCCACTTCCATATATGTTACGAAAGAAGATATAACCAAGGGGTTTAAAATCAAAAATCAGTCCATCTTAGATGAATTAAATAACATCATATCCATATATCGGAGCAAGTGCAACCTGTTGTCATTGCTCATAAACGATATGGATATAACAGAACTTGTGGAGCATATAACCAAAACTGATGAATCATCTCTAAAAATAGACTTCATTTCCTACGCCCGCAAATGGATAGATGAGAACAGAGAGAAGCATGGAATCAATGTGTATTCCTGCATGGTAAACTCTTTAACAAAATTCCTGGGACGGGAGAAATTGGATTTTAAGGAGATAAATTACAAATTCTTGAAATCGTATGAAGAACATCTCGGTCAAAGACGTGCACTCTCTTTATATATGGGAGCAATCAGGCATTTGCATAACGAAGCTAAAAAAGAATATAATGATGAAGAAGCAGGGGACATAAAGATACCATGGTCTCCATTTACCAAGTATTCTATACCTAATATAATATGTACCCGCGAAAGAGCTTTGGACGCAGATACTATCAGAGCCATATACAACCTGCCATATATACTCACTAAAGATAAAAAGGAGAAGGATTGCAGATTTAATTTTGCAAAGGATATGTTTATATTATCCTTTTGCTTGATGGGTATGAACTCGGCAGATTTGTTTCTTTGTGACACTATAAGCGAAAGCAAGGGAACGCTTACAATCACATACAACAGGGCAAAAACTGCAACAAGAAGGACTGATAAAGCAAAAATAAGCGTTAACATTCATCCCTTCATATTGCCCATATACGAAAAGTATAAGGACGTATCCGAAGAAAGAGTTTTAGGTTATATAAAAAGTATTCCACTTATGGCAGACTCAATGTTGCCATAAATGTAGGTTTGAAACAGATAGGGAAAGTTCTTGGCATTGAAGATTTGGAATTTTACGCAGCCCGGCATTCTTTCGCTTCCATCGCACGAAACGATTTAAAAGTGGACAAAGGTACAGTAGGAGAAGCACTAAATCATGTAGATAAAGAGAACAGAATGACAGATCTATACATAAAAAAAAGATTTTTCCGTAATTAATGATGTTAACAGTAGGGTTATTGATTATGTTTTTAACCCCGATATGATGAAAGGGTAAATGTAAGGCAGCTTATTGGACCGCCTTTTCAAGGTTCTCTCTGATTTGTTGGAGCATTCGGAAAGCTCCGGCCATCTTATAGTTGCCCAGACATTGCTTAGCCTGCATGATACAACTTCAACAGTAAGTTTCAAATCCGGGGTAAAAGCCGCTTTGTTAATCTGCATTTCTTTTGGAAGTTCATCAGCATGGTTATTGAACCATACGATCATTTCATTCAATTCCTCTTCGGAATAAGATTCTTTTTTTTCAGCCATAATACATAAGTTAATGTTAGTTCCGGCAAAGATAACAAAAAATAGCCCCGACTCATCACGAGCTGGGGCAGTTCAATTTATAAATTTAAAGTCTTATGATGAAGATTGTCTGTTGCGCCAATGCTTTACTATCAGCATAACGACAATCAAAACGGTTAC
>ENA-OQDD01000213-OQDD01000213.1-human-gut-metagenome-genome-assembly--contig:-NODE-213-length-24232-cov-4.726654_pt1 | contig 24232 bp, 33 predicted proteins | sample MGYA00242507_ERZ504598 | MGnify/ENA primary metagenome ERZ504598 (study PRJEB26092, sample SAMD00036318) | human gut metagenome | host: Homo sapiens | study: EMG produced TPA metagenomics assembly of...
GCATTCCTGCACCAAGAAAAACCAGTACACATTGTGTACTGGTTTTTCTTTTATATAAACGATGGAAGGGGCTCGAACAGGGCGGCGGCGCATAGCGCCGCAAGCAATCAGCCCAGTGCAACAACGACGACCGCAGCCTGCGGCTGAAACAGGAGGAGTTGCTGGGGCCGCGTTCTGATTTTTCAAAGCCCTGCCAAGGGGCTGCAGAAAAATCAGAAAACGCAACCCGTAAGGCCCTGACCACCAGATTCCGCTGCGGTTTCCAACCTGTAGGAATGTCTACCAGGAGGCTGCCGCTGACCTGCGTAACGGAACGCAGGCGGGCGGCGTTTTGCACTATCGGCTCTGGGACTGCCGGAAATTATGAAAGACTTTCAATGGTAATGATATGTTTTTCCATTAGACTTCTCCTTTCTGGTTCAGTTCACGGTAGGTTTTGAAGATCAGATAGCCTGCAATCAGGAAGGTGAGGATATCCGACATGGGCATGGAGTACAGCACGCCGTCCAGCCCGAAGAACCGGGGCAGCAGCAGGGCAAAGCCCACGCCGAACACCACCTCACGCACCATGGACAGGGCGGTGGATTCCACTGCCTTGCCCATGGCCTGCAAAAAGATGAAGCAGGCCTTGTTGACACAGGCCAGAATGATCATGCACAGGTAGATGCGGAAGGATTTCACGGCAAAGTCTGTGTAGTAGACGCTCTCGTTGGCAGCACCAAACAGGGTGATGAGCTGCCGGGGAAGCAGCTCCACCAGCACCAGTGCAACGGCACCCACGGTGGCTTCTGCCAGAAGCAGTTTTGTGAACAGCTCCTTCACACGGGCAGGCTTTTTTGCGCCCATGTTGAAACCCACCACGGGGATGCAGCCAGCCGCCATGCCCACCACGATGGAGATGACGATCTGGAAGAACTTCATCACGATGCCCACCACTGCCATGGGGATCTGGCGTATTGCTCCTGCCCGAACACGGTGTCCAGTGCGCCGTATTTGCGGATCATGTTGTTGATGGCTGCCATAGCCGCCACAAGCTGATCTGGGACAGAAAGCTGGTCATGCCAAGGGTCAGGGTGCGGCCGCAGATGGAGCCCTTCAGCCGGTAGTCGCCCTTTTCAGGACGGATGATCTTCATGTGCAGCAGATACCACACTGCCAGCGCTGCGGTGACCAGCTGACCGATCACAGTAGCCACCGCCGCGCCCATCATGCCCCAGCGCAAGCCGAAAATGAAAACGGGGTCTAGAATAATGTTCAGCACCGCACCCGCAAGGGTGGAGATCATGGCAAACCGGGGGTTGCCATCGCGCGGATGATGGGGTTCATGGCCTGCCCAAACATATAAAAGGGCACGCCCAGCGTGATATAAAAGAAATACTCCTGGGAGTGGTGGTAGGTCTCGGCGTTGACCGTTCCGCCGAACATGGCGAGAATGTTGTCCGCAAAAATCAGATAGAGCGCCGCCAGCACAATGCTGCTGACCAGACACATCACCACCGCATTGCCGACGCTCCGCCTTGCCTTGGGACTTCGTTCTGTCCAAGGCTGATACTGACAAAAGCGCAGCAGCCGTCACCGATCATCACGCAATGGCCAGCGCTACCACCGTCAGGGGGAAAACGACCGTGTTGGCGGCGTTGCCATAAGAGCCAAGATAGCTGGCGTTTGCAATAAAGATCTGGTCCACGATGTTATACAGTGCGCCGACCAGAAGCGAAATAATGCACGGGATCGCATACTTCTGCATCAGCTTGCTGATGCGCTCCGTGCCGAGAAATTGATTGGAGCTTTTCATGGGATTCACCTTACCTTTCCATTTTGGGGCAAATAAAAACAACGGGCAGCCTCATGCAACCGGTTTTACGCATGAGTGCTACTCGTTGTACGAAATCATTATAGCCTGCCTGTCTGGAATTTGCAAAGGCAGTTTTGCACAAGAATTGTACTGGGCATTCTGCGCAGATTGCACGAGGAAAACTTTGTGAAAGATGCCCTTTGAAGCCCGCCAACCTACCGTGGTACAATAAAGTTGATCGATCAATTTTAATGGAATCTTTATACTTCTACAATTTTCTTTACGGCTCTTTTATCTATTCCATGCTAATCTTTATGCACACGGATAGGTAAAGGAGCTTTTATGATTCAATATCCTCGTTACAAGCGGCACCGTTTTTCTTCTTTTCAGGTTATTATTGCAGGTTTTGCGGCAGTCGATCTGGTGGGCGCATTGCTTCTGATGCTCCCAATCGCTGCACAGCAGCGGTGCGTCACACCGTTCCATGAGGCACTGTTTACCTCCACCTCTGCCCTTTGTGTGACCGGACTTGTGGTTCAGGATACCGGCAGCTACTGGTCGGCTTTTGGGCAAAGCGTGATCCTTCTTCTGATCCAGATCGGAGGATTGGGTGTCATTACGGTGGGCGCTGCCTTTGCGCTGCTTTCCGGGCGAAAGATCTCCCTCAAGCAGCGCAGCACGATGCAGGAAGCTACTGCTGCCCCGCAGATGGGCGGCATCGTGCGGCTGACAGGCTTTATTCTGCGGATCACCGCCCTGTTTGAATTGGTCGGTGCTGCACTGCTGCTGCCGACGTTCTGCGCCGATTATGGACTGCGCGGGATCTGGTACGCGCTGTTTCATTCCATTTCGGCGTTCTGCAATGCCGGCTTTGACCTGCTGGGAACAGAGGGTGCAAAATTTGTTTCGCTGACACGGTATGCAGGAAACCCATTGCTTACCACAGTGATCGCGGCCCTGATCGTCTTTGGCGGCCTTGGCTTTCTGACATGGGAGGACATTTGTACATATCGCCTTGATTTTCACCGTTACCGGATGCAGAGCAAGGTGATCCTTGTCACAACGGCATTTCTTCTGGTATTGCCGACGCTGTACTTTTATTGCTTCGAGTTCACGGCAGGCTCTGCCCGGCAGCGCATTTTATTGTCGATGTTTCAATCCGTTACCCCCCGTACTGCCGGTTTTAACACCGCCGATCTTGCTGCGATGGGCAGCACTTCACAGGCATTGATGGTGGTTCTGATGCTGTTAGGCGGTTCGCCCGGCTCTACGGCAGGCGGCATGAAAACCACAACATTTGCCGTTCTGCTGGCCAATATGTGGGCGACCTTCCGCCGCAGAGAAGATGCCGAATTTTTCGGGCGGCGCATAGATGGTTCTGCGGTCAAGAATGCTGCCACCATCGCAGGGATGTATTTGACGCTGTTCTTCCTCGGAGCCTTTGTCATTGCTGCGGCCGAGCAGCTGCCGATGCCGGTCTGTTTGTATGAGACTGCTTCGGCTGTGGCAACGGTAGGTCTGACATTGGGCATCACACCGCAGTTGGGGGTCCTTTCGCAGGGGGTGCTGATCGCACTGATGTTTTTGGGACGTGTTGGTGGATTGACGTTGATCTATGCGGCATTTGGCAGCAGCCCTGCCCACTCTCGTCTGCCGCAGGAGAAGATTGCAATCGGATAAAGGAGACAAGTATGAAATCGATTCTTTTGATTGGGCTTGGCCGTTTTGGCCGCCATATTGCGCAGGAACTGAATGAGCTGGGTCATCAGGTCATGGCGATCGACAGCAACGAAGACCGTGTGAACGCCGTGCTTTCCTATGTGACGAATGCACAGATCGGTGACAGCACCAGCGAATACTTTCTGCGCTCCCTTGGTGTTGGCAATTTTGATGTGTGTATCGTAACCATCGGCGGCAATTTTCAAAGCTCGTTGGAAACAACATCACTGCTCAAGGAGCTGGGAGCAAAGCTTGTGGTCTCGCGTGCAGAGCGGGATGTACAAGCCAAGTTCCTGCTGCGCAACGGTGCGGATGAAGTGGTCTACCCGGAAAAGCAGCTGGCAAAGTGGGCAGCGATCCGATACAGCTCTGAACACATTCTGGATTATATCGAGCTGCAGGACGACCACGCCATCATGGAAGTGACCATTCCGCCGGAATGGGTGGATCGCACGATCGGTGAGATCAATATCCGAAAAAAGTATAACATCAACATTCTTGCGCTGAAAAAAGACGGAAAGCTCGATATGAGCATTACGCCGGATACGCAGCTGTGCCGGGACGAAAGTATGCTGGTTTTGGGAAAATATGCATCGATCCAGAAGTGTTTCCGGCTCTGAAAAGATAGGACGGATCATATGGATGTCGTTTTGTTACTGATGGTTCTTGGAGTCATGTTGAGTGGTTTTTGGGCAGCAGATGCGCTGGATCACATGCGGAAGGAGATCCTTCAACAGGAAGGAAAAAGACGTGGCTGGTGGTCGTGACCATCAAATTGTGCTATACTGTGGGCAAGGCAGGTGATTTTTATGAATCAGAACGACCCACCCACTGAACATATTCTGGCGTGTCTGTCGTCCTCTCCCTCCAATGCAAAGATCGTGCGGACGGCAGCAACGATGGCAAAGGCGTTTGGAGGGACCTTTACAGCTCTGTATGTCCGGACTCCGGATTCGGATCAGATGGGACAAGAAGACTGTCGGCGCTTGCAGCAGCACATTCGTATGGCAGAGCAGGCAGGTGCCGACATTTCTACGATCTATGGGGATGACATTCCGCAGCAGATCGCAGAGTTTGCCCGCATCTCCGGCATTACAAAAATCGTACTGGGGAGCTCCAGCGTACATCGCCGCCATTTCTGGAGTGGACCGTCACTGACTGAAAAATTGACGATGACTGCGCCTAATCTGGATATTTACATCATCCCGGATGCTTCTGCAGAGAACGGCTACGGTTCAGGACGGAAGCTGTTCACCCGTCCGCTTCTGCCGTCTGTCCGTGATCTTCTGATCACCGCAGGCATCCTAAGCTGCATCACGCTCATCGGCTTCTTTTTCCTGCAGCTGGACTTTGCGCGTTATAACATTATTATGCTCTATATGCTGGGGATGCTGTTCACCGCATTGTGTACCAGCGGTTACACCTGCGGTGTGCTGGGGTCCGTTGCCAGTGTAGCATTGTACAATTTCTTCCTGACCGAGCCATACCTGACATTCCATGCGTATGACCCCGGTTATCAGGTTACGTTTGCCCTGATGCTGACCTCTGCAATGATTACCTGTACGTTGACGACACGGTTGAAAGACCATGCAAAAATGTCTGCGCAGGCAGCATTCCGGACAAAAGTACTATTTGATACGAATCAGCTTTTACAGAAAGCCAAAAGTGAAGAAGAAATCTTTTCACTGACGGCTTCCCAGCTGATGAAGCTGCTGAACCGGAGTCTGATCGTCTACCTGGAACAAAACGGAGGTCTTGGGGCAGAACAGGTTTTTGGAGTTGACGGGAAAACGGCGCAAAACATCTTTTCTGCACCGGAAGAACGGGATGCAGCAAACTGGACGTTTGCCAACAAAAAGCGTTCCGGTGCAGGCACGGATAGCTACCCGGATGCAAAGGGACTTTATCTTGCACTTCGGACCGGAGGCGGCGTATTTGGAGTGATCGGGATCGATCTGTCCGAAAAACCGCTGGATGCCTTTGAAAACAGTGTGCTGCTTTCCATTCTGGGCGAAGGTGCGCTGGCCATCGAAAACCGCAGAAATGCGCTGGAAAAAGAGCAGGCAACCGTGCAGGCAAAAAATGAAGAGCTGCGGGCAAATCTGCTGCGCACGATCTCCCATGACCTGCGCACCCCGCTGACCTCCATTTCCGGCAATGCCAGCAATCTGCTTTCCAACGGAGAAACGCTGGATACAGAGACCCGGAATAAGATCTGCACCGATATTTTTGACGATGCACAATGGCTGATTGGTTTAGTGGAAAATCTGCTTTCTATCACCCGCATTGAGGATGGGCGGATGAATCTGCAGATCTCGCCGCAGCTGATGGACGAAATGATCGAAGAAGCGCTGCATCATGTCAACCGGAAAAGCTGCGAACACACCATCACAACACAGTATGGGGACGAGATCCTCCTGGTCAATGTGGATGCACGGCTGATCATGCAGGTCGTTGTCAATCTGGTGGATAACGCCATCAAATACACCCCCGTGGGTTCGGTCATTCAGATCTCGGCTTACCGGAAAGACCATCAGGTCGTAGTGGATGTTGCAGATAACGGCCCCGGCATTCCGGATCACGCAAAAGCACAGGTGTTCGAGATGTTTTATACCGGGCAGAGCCGCATCGCAGACAGCCACCGCAGCCTTGGACTGGGCCTGCCCCTCTGCCGTGCAATCCTGACGGCTCACGGCGGAACATTGACCTGCGTGACAACATTCCCAATGGCAGTGTCTTTTCCTTTGCATTGCCGCAAAGCGAGGTGAACATTCATGAATAAGCCGTCCATTCTGGTCGTAGAGGATGATGTTCCTGTACGGTGTCTGATCACAACGACCCTGAAGACCCACGGCTATAAATATCTGACTGCTTCCAATGGGGAAACGGCGATCATGATGGCCACCAGCCACAATCCGGACATCATGCTGCTGGATCTTGGGCTGCCCGATATAGACGGCATCGAGGTCATCCGCAGCGTCCGAACATGGTCGAACCTGCCCATCATCGTCCTGAGTGCCCGGAGCGAAGATTCTGATAAGATCGAGGCACTGGACAACGGCGCAGACGATTATCTGACAAAGCCGTTTTCCGTGGACGAGCTGCTGGCGAGATTGCGTGTAACGCAGCGCCGATTAAATCTGCTGGCTTCTGACGGCATAAACAGTCCGGTTTTTGTCAATGGCCCTTTAAAGATCGACTTCTCGGCCGGGTGCGTCTGGCTGGGTGAGAATGAAGTGCATCTGACCCCCATCGAGTACAAACTGCTATGTGTGCTGGCGCATAATGTGGGCAAGGTGCTGACGCATACATCCATCACACAGCAAATATGGGGAAGCACGCAGGAAAATGACATTGCTTCCTTGCGTGTTTATATGGCATCCCTGCGCAAAAAATTGGAACGATACCCGGATGCGCCGCATCTGATCCAGACCCATGTTGGTGTCGGATACCGGATGCTTCGTGTGGAAAACGATGAAGCATAGTAAAAAACAGGGTGCGCCCTGCGGACGCACCCTGCAAAGACCACAGACAAGCGATATGAACAACAGAGCGTTCCCCGTCGGGAACGCCCTGTTTTTCTTTGTTGGTAGTGTGATGAGCCTGTTCCGCCTGCCATACTGAGGCATTTTTATGCGTTATTTTTTCATGGAGCTGTTTTGCAGCAGCCCCTCTCTGCCGTTAGCGGTTCGTATAAAGTTTCAGGTGCGGTCAGCGCGCTTTTTGCCGAGGTATGCGGCCTTGACCTGTTCATTGGTCAGCAGTTCAGCACCCGTGCCGGAAAGAGTCAGGGTGCCGGTCTCCAGCACATAGGCGTAATCGGCCACCTTCAGGGCCATGTTGGCGTTCTGTTCGTTCAGCAGCACGGTGATGCCCTGCTGGTTCACGGTGCGGATGATATCAAAAATCTCCCGCACCACGATGGGCGCAAGGCCGAGGCTCGGCTCGTCCAGCATGAGCAGCTTCGGCTTGCTCATCAGGGCGCGGCCCACGGCCAGCATCTGCTGCTCGCCGCCGGAAAGGGTGCCGGCGCTCTGCCAGCTGCGCTCCTTCAGGCGGGGGAACAGACTGTACACCCACTCAAGGTCTTTCTCGGTTTCGGCCTTATCCTTGCGCAGGTATGCGCCGATCTTCAAATTTTCCAGCACAGTCAGGTCGGCAAACACCCGGCGGCCCTCCGGCGACATGGCAATGCCGCTGGCCACGATCTGGTCGATGGGCTTGCCCAGCAGTTCCTGCCCGTTCCACAAAATGGAGCCGCTCTGTGCCTTTACAAGGCCGGAAATGGTGCGCATCAGGGTGGACTTGCCTGCGCCGTTGGCACCGATCAGGGTAACGATCTTGCCGTCCGGCACGTTCAGCGACACACCGCGCAAGGCCTGAATGCCGCCATAGGAAACATGTAAATCCTTGATCTCAAGCATCTTCGTCCACCCCCAGATAAGCGTCGATCACCCGCGGGTCGTTCTGCACCTCGGCGGGCGTACCCTCGGCGATCAAGCGGCCAAAGTCCAGCACATAGACCCGGTCGGAAATATCCATCACCAGATCCATGTGGTGCTCGATCATGAACACAGTCAGTCTGAAATCGGTGCGGATACGGTCAATAAAGGCGGTCAGTTCTTCGGTCTCCTGCGGGTTCATACCGGCAGCAGGCTCATCCAGCAGCAGCAGCTTCGGCTCGGTGGCAAGCGCGCGCGCGATCTCCACCCGGCGCTGCAGGCCGTAGGGCAGGCCAGTAGCCAGTTCATTGCGCACATCCTCAAGTCCCAGCACATGCAGCAGGTTTTCGCACTCCTCGCGCTGGCGCTTTTCCTCGTCTGCATTCAGCCGGAAGGCAGCGCTCAGCAGGTTGGCCGAGCGGCGGCAGTGCTTGGCGATGAGCACGTTCTCAAACACGGTCTGGCTCTTCCATAGACGGATATTCTGGAAGGTGCGGGCAATACCCATCTGGGTGATCTTATCGGGCGTGGGGGCGATCATGTGGGAATACTTGCTCGCGTTCTGGCCCTTATAGAGCTTTTTCATCTTGCCGTGGGGCGTGTTCTCAATGATCTTGCGTCCCTCGAACCACACCGCGCCGTTGGTGGGCGCATACACGCCGGTGACAACGTTGAACGCGGTGGTCTTGCCGGCACCGTTGGGCCGATGAGGGAGACGATCTGATCTTTATCCACCTTCAGGTTCAGATTATCCACAGCCACCACGCCGCCAAACTGCATGGTGGCGTTTTCAATGGTCAATACGTTTTCACTCATTTGGAACGCGCCTCCTTTTTGGCAGCTTTTGCAGTGGATGCGGGCTTTTTCTGGAACAATTCACGGTCGCCCATGATGCCCTTGCGGAAGAACAGCACCACCGCCATAATGATGATGCTGAACACCACCATGCGGAAGCCGGAACGCAGCAGCGGCACACGGAAGCCGCCGATCCAGGTCTCGTTGTCGAGGAAGCGCAGCAGCCATTCGGAGCTGGCGATGAACAGGAAGGACGCGATGATGGAACCGGACACCGAGCCAATGCCGCCAATGACCACGATCAGCAGGATCTCGTAGGTCATGCTGGATTTGAAGGTGGTGGCCTGCACGCTGGCCTGATACATGGCAAGCATTGCGCCGGAGATACCGGCAAAGAAGCTGCTGATGATAAAGCTCATGCGCTTGTGGCTGGCAAGGTTGATGCCCATGGCTTCGGCAGCGATCTCGTCATCACGGATGGCTTTGAAGGCACGGCCATAGGTGGAGTTGATGAGCAGCAGAATGATGGCGATGCAGATGCCGGAGAAGAGGAAGGGCATCACGGTTTCCAGATGCAGGGTCGTGCCGCCCAGCGAAAGGTTGAAGCTGGCAAAGCTGGTAAAGCCGTACAGAAGGTTGGAGCCGTTGGTCAGCGGGCCAAAGCCTCGTAAACCACGGCGGCACGGATGATCTCGGCAAAGCCAGTGTAGCAATGGCAAGATAGTCGCTCTTGAGCTTCAGCACCGGCAGGCCGATGAGGAAGGCGAACAGCGCTGCGATAAAACCGGCCAGGATCAGGCAGAACACAACACCCAGCAGCAGGCCGAAGCCGCCCAGAGGTTTGGAGAGCAGTTCCGGGATGGAGAAGCCGATGCCGCCGTTTGCATAGCGCTGATAGATGGACTTCTGCGAAGCGGCGGGAATGGTGAGGATGGCGTAGGTGTAGGCACCCAGCAGCATAAAACCTGCCTGACCCAGACTGAACAGGCCGGTAAAGCCGTTCAGCAGGTTCATGGAGACAGCCACCAGTGCATAGATGGCACCCTTGCGCAGCACGGTGAGCAGCATGGAGGGCACAAAGCTCAGGTTATCCAGTGCCAGCAGCACCACCAGCAGAGCGGCCAGCGCCAGTGCGGCCCGGAGATAGATGCGTTTTTTCTCTTGTTTCATGGTCATCACACTTTCTCGGTCAGGTTTTCACTGAACAGGCCGGTAGCTTGACGGCCAGCACCACGATCAGCAGTGCAAAGGTGAACGCATCACTGAAGGTGGTAGCGCCTGCACCTTTAATAAGGCTCTCGCAGATGCCGATGATGAAGCCGCCGATCACCGCACCGGGAATGGAGCCGATGCCGCCGAACACCGCAGCCACAAAGGCTTTCAGGCCGGGCATGGCACCCACAGTGGGGGTGACTGCCGTGTAGTTGGAAAAATACATCATGGAGCCGATGGCCGCAAGAAAGCTGCCCACCGCAAAGGTAAAGGAGATGACATTGTTGATCTTGATGCCCATCAGCTGGGCGGTCTCAAAATCGCGGGAAGCGGCGCGCATGGCCATGCCGATCTTGGTCTTCTGGATCAGGGTAACAAGTGCTGCCACCAGCACAATGACGAGGAATGGCGTTACCACCGTCACCCGCTTGGTCTGGCAGCCCAGCACCGTGACGGTGTCGCTGATCCACGGCAGGGCAGGGTACTGCTTGGCCAGACCGCCGGTGACATACCACATCGAGTTCTGCAAAAGGTAGGACATACCGATCGCGGAGATCATTACCGACATGCGCGGCGCAGTGCGCAGGGGCTTGTAGGCAATCTTTTCCACTGCGATGCCCAGCAGTACCGTTGCCACCACCACCAGCGGGATGGAAATGGTCAGCGGAAGGGAGGCAGTAGCGTACACCATCAGAAAACCGGCTACGGTAAAGATATCGCCGTGGGCAAAGTTGATCAGGCGCAGGATGCCGTACACCATCGTGTAGCCAATGGCGATCAATGCATACTGGCCGCCCACCGAGATACCTGCCAGCAAATAGGGCAGAAACTTTGCAGCCATAAGGGGGACCCTCCATTTCTTACAACTTTTAATAAAATAAACTCCTTCAGTCACCTCCGGTGACAGCCCCCTCCCAGAGGGCCAAACCTGCCGGAAAGCTACAAAAAGGCTCCCTCGTTGAGGGAGCTGGCAACGCCGTCAGGCGTTGACTGAAGGAGTTTACAGGTTCAAATCAGCCTTCCACGCTCTGAGTCTTGACGAACTCAAATGCGCCGTCGGCAGCTTTCTTGATGTAAGCCATATCCTTGTTGGCATCACCGGTGGTCTGGTCAAAGGTGATGTTGCCGGTCACGCCGTCATAGTTTACGCCGTACAGAGCATCGCGGATGGCGGTGCCGTCGGTGCTGCCTGCTGCCTTGATGGCTTCCAGAGCCACCATGTAGCCGTCGTAGCCCAGTGCAGAAACAGCTGCCACGATGTCATTGCCGCCGTTGTTGGTCAGCTTTTGGCTGTCGGCGTTCAGCCACTCCTTAAAGCCGGTCACGAACTCCTTGGCTGCGCCGGAATCATCGTTCTCATCAAAGAAGGTGGAGCAATACACCTGCACGCTGGTGCCCTTCTGGGCATCCAGAATAACGCTGGACTCCCATGTGTCGCCTGCGGTAATGGCTTATCGAAGCCTGCAGAAGCAGCCTGTGTGATGATCTGGGCTGCGTAGGTGGTAGCGCAGGGAGCAAAGATCACATCTGCACCGGCGTTGATGGCGTTCTGGATGTAGGCGGAGAAGTCCGAGGTGCCCTCGGGGAACTGCTCGCTGGTAACAGTGCCGCCCAGATCCTCAAAAGCGTTGACGAAGTAGGTGGCCAGACCGGAGCCGTAGTCCTCGCCCAGCATGCTCAGCACGTAGGCGTTGGCAGCACTGAACTCATCCTTGCAAAGTTTGCCATGACCGAGCTGGAACGGGTCAAGAAAGCAGACACGGAAGTAGTAGGGGTTGGCCTCAGTCACGGCGGGGTTGGTGCAGGAGCAGCCAATGGCCGGGATGGAAGCGGACTGGAAGGTGGGAGCGGCTGCAATGGAAACACCGGAGCCGTAGCTGCCCAGCACGATGGAGACTTTTTTGGAGACCAGCTCCTGTGCAGCAGTCACGGCCTTATCGGTGCTGGACTGGTTATCCACTTCCACCAGCTCCACGTTATAGGTCTCACCGCCGATCTCCACGGTGGGAGCAAGGCTGTTGGCATACTCGACACCCAGCACTTCCTGCTTGCCGCCTGCGCCGTTATCACCGGAAGCCGGTTCAAACACGCCGATCTTAATGGTCTTGCCGCCTGCAGAAGAGCCGCTTGCGGAACCGCCAGAAGAAGAGCAGCCTGCCAAAGCTGCTGCTACGGCGGTGATGCCTGCCGCTTTCAGGAAATCACGACGCGAAATGAATGCTTTCATAAGAATTGCCCCCTCTATTATTTCTTGACACTTTCCCAGATAAAACAAGAAAAACCCGCAACGACGCAGTGATCCTCAGATCCTGCATCGTTGCGGGTTTCTTAACATTGTTTTAGCACATGAAAAGGAACTTGTCTAGGCTGAATTTGAATTTTTTTAAATTTTCGTCAGATGATAAAAAGAAACTGTACTTAAACAGCGTGCATTTTGGGCGGGTTTGATACAGACTGTCTTTTGACCAAATACAGATTTGCCGTAAGGGTCATACTTTAATCCGCTGCACGTCCCAGCCGCATCTTGAAATCGCTGTAGCCGAACTTCACCAGCTCCCGGCAGGTGCCGTTTTCGTCCATTGCCCAGATGGGCGGCAGCGGCATCCCGTTGAAGGTGTTGTTCTTGCAGGTGGTGTAGATGGCCATATCGCCGAAAATGAGCCTTTGCCCCTCGGTGAGCGGGGAGGCAAAGCTGTAGTCGCCCACCACATCCCCGGCAAGGCAGGTGGGGCCGCCAAGGCGGATGAGGTACGGCTTTTCGCCGGGGTCCCCGGCATCCAGCAGCGGCGGGCGGTAGGGCATCTCGATCACATCCGGGGTGTGGCAGGCCGCAGACATGTCCAGAATGGCAAGCTCGTCTCGCCATTTTGCAAAGTATCCAGCACAGTGGTAACAAGATACCCGGCGTTCAGCGCCCATGCTTCGCCCGGCTCCAGATACACCTGCACGCCGTACTTTTTCTGTGTTTCGGTAATGCACTGTTCCAGCGTGGCAAGGCGGTAGCCGGGGCGGGTGATATGGTGCCCGCCGCCAAAGTTGAGCCACTTCATCCGGGGCAGAAGATCCCCGAACTTTGCTTCCACCGCCGCCAGCGTCAGGGCCAGTGCATCGGCATCCTGCTCGCACAGGGTGTGGAAGTGCAGTCCGTCCAGTAATTCGGGCAGGGCCGGGTCTGCCTGCACGGCGGCATCCCACTGGGCGCGGGTGGTGCCAAGGCGGCTGCCGGGGCGCAGGGGTCGTAAATTGCATGGCCTTCCTGCGTGGAGCACTCCGGGTTCAGCCGCAGGCCCACGCTCTTGCCCGCCGCCTTTGCTGCCGGGCCGAACTTTGCCAGCTGGCTGGGCGAATTGAACACGATGTGGTCGGCGTACTGCAGCAGCTCCGCGAACTCGTCTGCCCGGTAGGCCGCGCAGAACACATGGTTCTCTTTTTCCGGCAGCTCTTCTTTGCCAAGGCGGCTCTCGTACAGGCCGCTGGCCTCGGTGCCCGCCAGATAAGGAGCCAGCACCGGGTAAACATTAAAGTTGGAAAAAGCCTTCTGCGCCAGCAGAATTTTGCAGCCGGTGCGCTGCTGCACCCCCAGCAGAAGTTCGCCGTTGCGGCGCAGCTGCCCTTCGTCCAGCAGGTAGCAGGGGGTGGGCAGAGAGGCAAGCGCTTCCCAAGAAAGGTTTGCAAGGCCCGCAAAGGGCGGGCGGGTATCGGCCAGCCGCATCAGTCCACCAGCGCCGGGCTGTGGCTCTCGGAACGGGGCAGGCCGTACTTGTCCAGAGCGTCCAGATACGGGTCCGGATCAAACTCTTCACAGTGTGCACGCCCTTGGTGGTCCACTTGCCGGTGAGCAGCATCAGTGCGCCGCACATGGCCGGTACGCCGGTGGTGTAGCTGATGGCCTGAGAGCCGACCTCCTTGTAGCACTCCTGATGGTCGCACACATTATAAATATAGTAGGTCTTTTCCTTGCCGTCCTTCTTGCCGGTGAAGATGCAGCCGATGTTGGTCTTGCCCTTGGTGCGGGGGCCAAGGCTGGCGGGGTCCGGCAGCAGAGCCTTGAGGAACTGGATGGGCACGATCTCCTGCCCGTTGAAGTTGACCGGGGTGGTGGACAGCATGCCCACATCCTCCAGACAGCGCATGTGGTCGAGATAGCTCTGGCCAAAGGTCATGAAGAAGCGGATGCGCTTTGCCTCCGGGATGTTCTTGGCAAGGGACTCGATCTCCTCGTGGTGCAGCAGGTACATATCCTTGTCGCCCACCTGATCGAAGTTGTATTCCCGCTTGATGCTCATAGCCGGGATCTCCACCCAGTGGCCGTTCTCCCAGTAGCTGCCGGGAGCGGACACCTCGCGCAGGTTGATCTCCGGGTTAAAGTTGGTGGCAAAGGCATAGCCGTGGTCGCCGCCGTTGCAGTCCAGAATATCAATGGTGTCAATGGTGTCGAACTCGTGCTTTTTGGCGTAGGCGCAGTAAGCCTGGGTCACGCCCGGGTCGAAGCCGCTGCCCAGCAGGGCGGTCAGGCCGGCTTCCTCAAACTTCTTTGCGTAGCCCACTGCCAGCTGTAATCAAAGTAGGCGGAGAAGCCTGCTTCCTTGCAGCGCTTCTCGTAGATGGCACGCCACTCCGGGTCGTCGGTGTTCTCCGGCTCGTAGTTGGCGGTGTCCATGTAGTTTACGCCGCAGGCAAGACAGGCATCCATGATGGTCAGGTCTGATAGGGCAGGGGCAATGTTCATCACGAGGTCGGCTGATAAGCTTGATGAGGGCGATCACTTCGTCCACCTTGTCGGCATCCACCTGTGCGGTGGTGATCTTGGTAGCGGTCTTGGGGGCCAGCTCTGCAGCCAGCTTGTCGCACTTGGACTTGGTACGGCTGGCGATGCAGATCTCGGTGAACACCTCGGGTACCTGACAGCACTTGTGGATGGCAACGGAGGCCACGCCGCCGCAGCCGATGATCAGAACTTTGCTCATGATTTTTCTCCTTTATGTCAATGTGTGCAAATTCGGTCAGACCTGAAAGCCGGGCCAGCCCTTGTCCAGCGCGATCAGCGTTTCGCGCAGCACCTTGCAGGCGGTGGCGGTGGAAACGCCGGTGGTATCCAGCGTGGGAGCCAGCTCGTTGAGGTCTGCGGCTACGATGTTGGCTTTCGTCACGGTGCGGATGGCATCCAGCAGCTGCAAAAAGCTCACGCCGCCGGCTTCGGGCGTGCCGGTGCCGGGGAAGCAGGAGGGGTCCAGACAGTCGAGGTCGATGGTCAGGTAGACGGGCACCTTGCTCTCGCACAGCTGTTCCGTCAGCTCGGCAAGGCCGGTAAAATCGAATTTGTGCATCTCGGTGTGCTGGGCTGCAAACTCGAACTCGGCGCGGTCGCCGCTGCGGATGCAGAACTGATGGATGCGGCCGTCGCCCACCAGCTCATGGCAGCGGCGCAGCACGCAGGCGTGGCTCAGCTTTGCACCAAGGTAGTCGTCCCGCAGGTCGGCGTGGGCATCAAAGTGCACGATGTGCAGATCCGGATATTTCTTCACAGCAGCCCGCACGGCACCCAGCGTTACCAGATGTTCACCGCCCAGCAGCAACGGGAACTTGCCGTCCTGCAGGATCTCCTCTGCGCGGGCTTCGATGTCCGCAAGAGCGCTCTCGCTGGAGCCGAAGCACAGCTCCAGATCGCCGCTGTCGAAGATGTCAAAATCGGTCAGGTCGGCATTCTGGTAGGGGCTGTAGGTCTCCAGACCATAGCTTTCGTGTCGGATGGCCGCCGGGCCGAACCGTGCGCCCGGGCGGTAGCTGGTGGTGGAATCGTAGGGCGCACCGTACAGCACGATGCTGGCGGCGCGGTAGCTGCTGTCACAGCCGATGAAGTTTTCAATGTTGGGTTGCATCAGTGTTCCTCCACTTCCCGCAGCATTTCCTCAAGGAATGCCGGCAGGTAAAATGCGCCGACATGCAGCCGGGCGGTGTAATAGCGGGTGCGCATGTTCAGCGCCTTCCATGCGTCTGCATCCAGATCATCGATGGGATGATACTTTTTGCTGGCAAAGCCGAACAGCCAGTACCAGCCGCAAAGGTGGGAATGTGTGCCTGATACACTCGGCTGATGGGGAAGGTGGACGCAATGCGCTTGTGGCTGCGCTGCATGGCGCTGGCATCCTCGGCATAGAAGGGGCTGCCCTGCTGGTTCACCATGATGCCGTCCGCTTTCAGGGCATTGAAGCAGCTGCCGTAGAACTCGCGGGTGAACAGACCCTCGGATGGGCCGAAGGGATCGGAGGAGTCCACGATGATGAGGTCGTACTCCTCCTCGCAGCGGCGGATATACTTGAGGGCGTTCTCAAAATAGATGTGCACCCGGCGGTCATCCATGCGGCAGGCGTTGCTGGGCAGGAAGGCGCGGCAGGCTTCCACCACCTGCGGGTCCATCTCCACAAGGTCGATGCGCTCCACCCGGTCGTAGCGGGTCAGCTCCCGCACCACGCCGCCGTCACCGGCACCGATGACAAGGATGTCTTTTGCCTGCTTGTGCACCGCCATGGGCACATGCACGATCATCTCGTCATAGATGAATTCGTCGCGCTCGGTCAGCATCACATTGCCGTCCAATGTGAGCACCCGGCCAAACTCCGGCGTTTCAAAAATATCGATGCGCTGGTAATCGCTCTGCTTGGAGTAGAGCTGTTTGTTCACCCGGATGCTGTGCTTCACGTCCGGGGTGTGAAACTCAGAAAACCAAAATTCCATCTGCATTCCCTCCTTATGCCAGAACGTTCAGCCGCTCGATGTCCGGGTCCTCGGGGCCGGTCATGCTGCAGCCCTTGGCCTTGGCGTACTCGATGTAGTTCAAAATTTCCTTGGTGATGCGCTCACCCGGGGCCAGAATGGGAATGCCCGGCGGGTAGCACATGACGAACTCGCTGCACACCATGCCCTCGGTCTCCCGGAGCGGCAGGCTCTTTTTGGCGCATAGAACGCTTCCTGCGGGCTGGCGGCCACAACGGGGTCGATGTATTCCTGACTCAGCAGGCCGGAGCCGTCGGTCTGGTAGCGGCGCTTGATCTCGGCCAATGCGCTGACCAGACGCTCCACCTCCTGCGGGCGGTCGCCGATGGAAAGATAGGCAAGGATGTTGCCAATGTCGCCGAACTCGATCTGGATGTCGTACTCATCGCGCAGGATGTCGTACACCTCAATGCCTGCAAGGCCGATATCCAGCGTGTGGACGCTGAGCTTGGTGGTATCAAAGTCAAAAACGGAGTCGCCGTTGCACAGCTCCTTGCCAAAGGCGTAGTAGCCGCCCACGGCGTTGATCTCCTCTCGGGCATACTCGGCCATGTCGGCCACTTGGTGGAATACCTGCCGCCCGCGCTGCGCAAGGTTGCGGCGGGAGATATCCAGACTGGACATGAGCAGGTAGCTGCCGGAGGTGGTCTGGGTCAGGTTGATGATCTGCCGCACATAGCCCGGGTGCACATTGGGCCGATGAGCAGCAGGCTGGACTGCGTTAAACTGCCGCCGCTCTTGTGCATGGAGACGGATGCCATATCAGCCCCTGCCGCCATGGCAGACACCGGCAGGCCGCCGCCAAAGTAGAAGTGGGTGCCGTGGGCTTCGTCTGCAAGGCAGAGCATCCCGGCATCGTGGGCCATTTTTACGATGGCGCGCAGGTCAGAGCAGATGCCGTAGTAGGTGGGGTTATTCACCAGCACAGCCACAGCATTCGGATGCTCTTTAATGGCCTTTTCCACCTGTTCCCGCTTCATGCCCAGCGAGATGCCAAGCGCTTGTCCACCTCGGGGTTCACATACACCGGCACCGCGCCGCACAGTACCAGTGCGTTCAGCACACTGCGGTGCACATTGCGGGGCAGAATGATCTCATCGCCGCGCTTGCAGGCGGTAAGCACCATGCTCTGCACACTGCTGGTGGTGCCGCCCACCATGAGGAATGCGTGGGCAGCGCCAAAGGCATCTGCGGCCAGCTCCTCTGCTTCCCGGATGACCGATACCGGGTGGCAGAGATTATCCAGCGGCTTCATGCTGTTCACATCCACGCCCACGCACTGCTGGCCCAGAAAGGCGGTCAGCTCCGGGTTGCCGCGGCCTCGCTTGTGGCCGGGCACATCAAAGGCACCACCCGCATTTTGCGGAACTGTTCCAGCGCTTCATAGATGGGCGCACGGTTCTGGTTCAGCCGGAACCGTGTTCGGTTCTCACTCATGTTTTTCCTCCGTCCCTGATCCCGATGCAAACAAAAAAGCGCAAGTACCGCACAAAAAGTGCAGACTTGCGCTTTGAAAAGCATTTGAATGCGCCGCCAAGACCCCCGGAAGAAACACCAGAGTACAAAGGCCGCTTCGCATGATTCAAAAAAGACGGGATTATGAGAGTCTATATAGCAATTCTGCTTTTACTGCTCTTTATTGACCGTTTCACAAGTCTGCACACTGACTGCGCAATTTCATGGTTGTAAAGGAACCAACTTATAAAATTTGAGCTGCTACGCTCAATCAATAATGGCGGCTGTGCCGCCGGTCGGCAGTGGACCCGGCTGTCCGTATGGCCTTAGCCCCGCTGGGCGGTCCATGGTAAATTGCTTTGAAAAGACTCTGCTATGCTTTGTCTCTCAAAATCAAATGTGATTTTATCATGCACAGAAAGCGTTGTCAATGATTTTTTTGAAGAAAAATTTAAAAAATCAATGCACAGAGTACCAACTGAATACCGTTGCAAAATATTATGATGCACGGTACACTACGGTTCTTATTGTTCTGCTGATCCTTGCACTGCTGGAGATCGTCCTGCTGAACGGTGCCGCAGCTGTTCGAATCCACCGCGATGAGTTTAGCCTTGTCGCAAAACAAAAACCAGCGTAATTTCTACGCTGGTTCTTTTGGTGGAGCGAAGCAACCCAAATCCGAACCATTGCCCTCTGGGGCATCTTTGGCGGCGATTTCATCGAAAGTGATGGTTTTTGTGCCGTCTTTGTAGTTGAATGTAATCAAAACTTTTTCATCATAGAGATAAACAGCGTTCACGAACGTGTTGATAAGCGTTTCCCGGTGGCTTTTCACGTTCGGGTCGAGCTTGCGAAAGTTGGTGAGCCAAAATTTCACAAAATCTGCGCTGACTTTCGGTTTCGCCAGCTTTTCTTCCGCGATGCGAATTTCCAACTCTTTCTGCTGAGCCTCCAACTTTTCCAAGCGTCCTTTGGTCGAGCTGGTCAGTACACCTGCCTGAATCGCATTTAACAGATTCTCGATGCCGTTCTCTATATCCTTCATCTGCTTTTCCAGCAGGGGCAGCACCGTGTTCTCCTGTTCTTGAAGAATCATCACCGCATCCACGATAGACTGGATGCAGTCATCGTCATGAATCATCTTCATGGTTTCGCAGACTACCAGATCTTCCAGCCACTCTTTGCGGACGGTCTTTTTCTTGCAGGTCTTGGTGCGCTTGGCATTAGCACATTTATAATAATGGTGGACGTTCTTATTTCGACTCGTTCCGCACTCGCCGAACATCATCGCGCCACACATTCCACAGAACAGCTTGGTCGTCAGCAAATAATTGTCCTCCGCTTTGTGCCGAGCCGGAGCGCGGCGGTTTTTGGCGATTTTATCCTGCACACTATCGAACAGTTCTTTCTCAATGATAACCGGGATGCTGTCCGGCATCACAATGTCCTTAAAACGGTTCTCGCCGATATAACGGCGGTTTGTCAGCAAGGTCTGAATACTGTTATAGGTAAACTTCTGGTTGCGGTTGGTGGTCACGCCGCTGTCGTTCAGCCAGTTCATCAGTTCTTTCATGGTCGCGCCATCGTTGTACCGCTGAAAGGCTTCTACCACAAAGGGGGCTTTCAAAGGATCGATCTGGAAGAACTTTTCCTCGTCTACCGTATAGCCAATGGGAATCGTGCCGCCGTTGTACTTGCCCTTCAGAACATTCTCGGTCATGCCGCGCACGACTTTTTCAGAAAGCTCTGCGGAATAGTATTCAGCCATGCCGGTGAGCATACTCTTGACCATAATACCTGCTGGGCCTTCCGAAATTGGTTCAGTAGCCGACACCAGCTTGACATGGTTTCGCTCCAACTGGTACTCATAGTGTGCCGAATCATAACGGTTTCGGGCAAAGCGGTCAAGTTTCCAGACCAGCACAATGTCAAACAGCCGTTTCTCGCTGTCTTTAATCATCTGCTGGAACTCCGGACGATTGTCCGTTTTGGCAGAGAGTGCACGGTCAATATAGTGCTTGATGACTGTGATGCCGTTCTTCTCTGCATAGGCCGTGCACTCACGAATCTGGCCTTCGATGGATTCTTCACGCTGGTTGTCGCTGGAATAGCGGGCGTAAATTACGGCGGTCATGGCAGGCACCTCACTTTACACATCATAGAACGGCAGTGCGTTCATTCAAAACATTGTTTCGTATAATGTATATACCATATTCTATAAGAATTTGCAATACATTTTAGATGAAAAAGTGAGACACTATATCCAGAGAGGCTTTTAGGTCGATACATATGAATAGTGGTGGTTATCACGGTGATAACCACCACCATCACCCGTAACGATCAGTGCCATCAGATAAAACTCAGTCGCATCGGGCGTGTCGGTCGGCAGAATCGTCAACTCCACGGTGTGTGTTCTATGTTCCCGTGGTGCAGGATAGGCTGCAAATACAGGCAGTCGCCCCAGTCCTCGTCAAAGTTACCGTCCAGCAGAACAGGGTAGGCGGCGTCGCCGTCCAGAACCAGCTGCGCCCGCAGCGCCGGGCGGCGGATGGTCTTGCGGTACTGCACTGCAATGCAGGAGGCATCCACTTCAAAGGTGATTTTGTCGCCGGGCTTCTGGCCCACCCAGCCGTTTTTCCAGTGGTCCAGATGCCCCAGCTTTTCCTCCGGGTCTGCCCGGAAGCCCTCCAACTTGGGGGAGAGTTCCCGGATGGTCAGCCGCCGGGCGTTTTCGTAGGCGTTGGCGGTGAGCGGTGCCGGGAAGGCAGGCTCCTGCTCCGGTTCTTCCGGTGGGCGTTGACCGCCTCCAGCAGCTTGATGATCTCCCCGCCACCAGACCGTGACCGTAATCGTTTGGGTGCAGTCCATCAGGGCTGAGCAGGGTGCGGCTGGCATACTTACCGGCACGCAGATCCTTGTAAATGCTGTCCCGGATGCTGACATGTGGCACGCCGTAGTGGTCGCCCACGGCGTTGTGCTCGTCCTGTGCGGTGGCTCCGGTATCGTAGTATACGTTATTCAACAGTACCACCGCCGGGTGGGAGGGCCATGCAAGCAGCTTGCGGACAACACCCTCGTAAGTCTCCTGCCGGAAGGGAACTTCCAGATCGTTGACGCTGAAATCCACCACTACGAAATCTGGCTGGTACATCAGCACATCGGTCACGGCACGGGCAACGCCGTACAGAGAATCTGTGCCGCCGATGCCGCCGTTGACGTAGTGGAACTTCGACTGCGGAAAGGTATCCACGAACCACTGGTACACCCGGAACGCATAGGCGTTGCCGGGCTGGGTGGAAAGGCTGCCCTGCGTGATGGAACCGCCCAGAAAACCGAGGGTCAGTTCCTGCCCTGCTGCTGCACGGCGAAGCAGTTCTTTCAAGCGAGCAAAATTGGACGTGTTCATTCTAAAACTTCTCCCTGATATGCACTATGGATAATTTTTGCTGCTGGACGTCCGGACACGGCATAGGCGCTGGCGGTTCCGGAGTCAGCAGGCCAGTCCCACACGCCAAAGCCCATGACCCACGGACGCTTGGCGCAGGCGGAAAACATGGCACTATACCAATCGGCCTGTTCCAGATCGTTCCGTGTTCCCTTCAGCTCCCAGTTGTTGGGCACGGCAGAAGAACCGGTGATGTTCATGCAGCCTGCCTCGCTGAAGAGGACGGGCTTTTTGTATTTTTTGCTCACTGCCTCGATGCGGTCCAGCTGGTTTTCCCAGTCCTTCAGGGGGTAGTAGCCGCTGGAAGCGATGCAGTCTACCGCATCCCACCAGTTCACATGGTCCTCGCCGTATTTATCGCAGTTATAGCTCACCGGTCCGTGATATTGCTGCCGCACAGCGGCAATGAGAGCACGCCACTCTGCTTCCCGGTGCTCGGTCATGGTCATTTCGCACCCGGTCAGGAACAGCCCGCAGCCTTCGGCTTCGGCAAGAGCAGCGTAGTGGGTCTGGAAGGCGGTGTAGCTGGCAAACCATCTGCCCCACTGGGTCTCGCAGGCACATCGTGGTCAAAAAAGCTGATGCGCGCCCGCCACACGCCGTTGGCGCAGTTGACGGTAGGCTTCAACGCCACCTGCAAGCCAACTGCTTGGCAAAGCGGATGGCACCGCATAGCTCCTCGTCTGTGGGGGTGGCATTAGTGTTCCAGTTGATTTCCTCACTATAAGGGTCAGATTGTATTCCAGAGGGCGACAGAATGACCCAGTTGGCGGCGGTAGCTTCCACCATAGTTGCCATACTGCGGTGGGCGTTCTCGCTGCTCAACACGCCTCTGTGGGGAAAGGGTGCAAAGTTCACCCCGTAAAAGTTGTGTTCGTGCTCCATGACATTTTCCTCGTCTTTTTTCAAAAATCAACGTCAGATTGCACAATAAGTATAGTGCAGTTTTGGCAATTCGGTCAATATGCTGCTTCATTTTCAGCGTATGGCACAAGGAGAGGGGCAAAGCACTGGTCAACCTGACCCGAAAAAAGCCCCTACACCGGGAGGTGCAAAGGCTAAACTAAATTTTAGGTTTTATTTAGCTTACAGATTTAGCTTGCGATTTTGGGTGGAATCTGCTATGCTTCGGGCAAAACCAACGGGAGGGAACGGAAAATGGAGCAACTTACAACCGCAGCGCTGACCCAACTGCCGCAGGTGCGGGCACTGGGGCGGCACACCGGGCGTGACCCGCTGACCCTGTTCTGGACAGCCAGCGGCATAGAACTGGAATTTACCGGCAGTGAGCTGTGGGTGGATCTTTTCGCCGATTATGAAGTGGTAGAGCCGTGGGTCAGCGTGGAACTGAATGGCGCATGGGTGGCACGGTTTGCCGTGAACCCCGGCAAAAGCCGGGTGTGCCTGTTCCGGGGCATGACGCCGGGCAAGGCGAAGCACGTCCGGCTGCTGAAGGATGTGCAGGCCATGCACGATGACCCGGCGCACCTGCTGCAGATCACCGGGCTGGAATATGCAGACGGCGAATTTCTGCCCCTGCCGGAGCCGGTTTATCGGCTGGAATTTGTGGGGGACAGCATCACCAGCGGAGAGGGTGCCATCGGAGCCAAACCGGAGGAGGACTGGGTGGGAGCCTTTTTCTCGGCAGAAAACCACTACGGTCGCCTGACTGCCGATGCGCTGGGTGCCGAATACCGCTGCATCTCGCAAAGCGGCTGGGGCATCGTGTCTGGATGGGACAACGACGTGCGCCACATCCTGCCGCCCTACTACACCGGGTGTGCGGCGTAGCCATGGGACAGCGTAACGCCGCCCTTGGTGCACAGCAGGAAAACGATTTTGCCGCATGGCAGCCGGATGCGTCATCGTCAATCTAGGCACCAACGACACCGGCGCATTCGATAACCCGCCATGGACAGACCCTGCCACCGGCAAGCCCCACCAGCTGCGGCGGCTCTCCAACGGAGACTTCCATCCTGCGGACGCCCAAAAGGTGGCAAACGGTGTGCAGCATTTTCTGACCCTGCTCCGGGCAAAGAACCCCGGGGCAAAGCTGGTGTGGTGCATCGGGATGCTGGGCAGTGAGCTGCTGCCGGTGCTGCGACAGGGCGCGGAGCAGTACAAAGCCATTACCGGAGACAACTCTGTTTATCTGCTGGAGCTGCCCAACACCACACCGGAAACGGTAGGTGCCCGGCAGCACCCCGGCGCAGAAAGCCACCGGCAGGCGGCAAAGGTTCTGACTGCCTTTTTGAAAACGATCCTCTAAAAGTGAAAACGGGATACCGGAGCGTCCGCAGACGCTCCGGTATCCCAAAATACAAACTATATTTTCCACTGAAGATGGCCAGAGCAAAGCGGCGGCATTCAAAATAGTACCATAGTAAAAGGGTTGCTGCACGAAGGTTTGTGCAGCAACCCCTTTTTTATCAGGTAGATTCTCTTCTTACAAAGCCGCCGGGCACGATGACGGTGGGGGCAACGGCAGGCTTATGCGCCATTTTGCGGCGCAGCTGCGCCACCACCGTTTTTGCCATGCCGTCCAAGTCCACCCGGTAGCTGGTCAGCTGGGGGCTGCAGATGGTGGAATAGCGG
>ENA-OQDD01000214-OQDD01000214.1-human-gut-metagenome-genome-assembly--contig:-NODE-214-length-24122-cov-4.470931_pt1 | contig 24122 bp, 32 predicted proteins | sample MGYA00242507_ERZ504598 | MGnify/ENA primary metagenome ERZ504598 (study PRJEB26092, sample SAMD00036318) | human gut metagenome | host: Homo sapiens | study: EMG produced TPA metagenomics assembly of...
CAAAAACGGCGGTCAGTGCAGCGTGCGAGAGTTTGCAGCGCAGAATTATACCTCCCCCGCGGCCGTGATCCGGCTGAGCAAAAAGATGGCTATACCGGCTACACCGATATGATCTACCGCATCGGTTTTCTGATCCAGAACGAGATCGACAACAAAAACCACGCCTCCGACATCACCGCCTTTATCGGGGGTATCCCAGAAGAAAAAATACACCGCTTTGTGGAGCTGCTCCACGCCAACCGGCAAAAGCCCATCCTTGTGACAGGCACCGGTTCTGTGCCCCTTTGCAGGAATTTATGGTGCGGAAGCTGCTGGTTCTGGGCTACTGCGCCATCGGCTCCAACAGCTATGAGGTCTACGAAAGCGGTGCACTGAATGCCGGGCTGGTCATTGCCATCAGCAAGAGTGGAAAGACTGGCACCATCCTGAAGCCGGTACAGGATTCCTTTGCACAGCACCGGAGCATCATTGCCTTTGTGGGTGCCGACAATTCTCCCATCGCCCGCTGTGCAGACCCTGCCTTTGTGCTGCTGGACGACAAGATGCTGGACGACCGGAACCTTACCGCCAACTATTTCTATGCGCGCGTGCTTATCACCTTTGAATATCTCATGGATCTTGTTCTGGAGAAGGACGAGCATCCGAACGGAAAAGAAGGGCAGTGAGCGGTTTTCACGCCTGAGAATACATTTTCTTCTCCGCATTCATCAGAAAAGCCGCCCCGGCTAGACCCGGAGCGGCTTTTTCAGGTGCAGATATAATTAGAAGAGAAGGAAACGTTGTAATCAGATGCCTGCGGCAGCGTTCTGACCGGCAAGGCGGCCGAAGGTGGCACTGCGGCCTGCGGCGGCACCTGCCATCAGGCTGGGATAGCTGCCGGAGAAGTAGTTGCCGCTCATGTCACCAATGACATACAGACCGGGAATGGCCTTGAAGTCCTGATCAATGGCGTGCATATTGTCGTCGATCTGGATGCCGTCGATGGTGCAGATCAGATAGCCGCCGGCCTGACGGACGCCGTAGAAGGGTGCCTCGCTCAGGTGGAGAGGCGGTAGTTCTCCTTGCCGTAGTCCTCATCCTCGCCCTTGGCGGCCAGCTCATTGTAATGGTCCACCGTAGCGGTAAAGGTCTCCTTCGGCAGACCCAGCTTGTCGGCCAGCTCCTCGATGGTGTCGGCCTCCACGATGTAGCCCTGATCCTGCAGGTCGGCGTTCATTGCCTGCACATAGTCCATGGGGAACACCGGGTTGGTGCCGTTGACATGGGGATACAGACGCTGCAGCCATGGGTGGCGAAGTGCTCGCAGTCCTCGGCATACTTGCTGTCCCACACGGTGCAGTAGGTGTGGTAGGGCTGGCTGGCGGCAGCGTGCAGCACCAAATCGTAGGGCATATACTCGTTCATAAAGCGTTCACCCTTCAGGTTCACCTTCAAGAACGGCTGGCTGCCCATCCAGAAGAGGGCACCATCGCTGGCCTTGCCGTACTCGCCGGTCTGGTCCGGCTTGATGGCACCACGGTCGAAGATCATGGAGGTGTGGGTGGTGTCCATGATGCACCAGCCACAGGCACGCCTTGATGCCGTCGCCCTTTGCGCCGGGCTTGGAGTAGTTGACGCAGGTCTGCTCCACGCTCTGGGGCTGCAGGGCGTTCATCATGGTCTCGTTTCCGCTGTAGCCGCCGCAGGCGAGGATCACGCCCTTGGAAGCGTTGTAGCGCACATATTCATCGTTGGCATTCTTGGCGATGAGGCCGGTGACGCGGTCTCCGTCCTTTTCCAGCTTGACCATGGTGATCTCGTACTGCACTTCAAGGCCGTCTGCCTCAGCGTGCTTCAGCACGGCATCCATGGTCAGCTGCTCGCTGTATTCTTCGCCATACTGGGTGCTGTGGCCGACATCCAGAACCTCGTAATTGTCACCCTCGTGCTTTTCGTCGATCTCGTGGCGGAAGTCGATACCGCTTTCGGCCAGAACATCCGTGAACCAGTCCATGGTCTCGCCGCTCTTATCGGCCCAGACCTGTGCCAGACTGCGGCGGGTGTATCCCTGACTCCAGTTGCACAGGTAGCACACGGCGTCCTTCTTGCTCACGTCGTCGCCGTCCTCCTGCTGCTGCTTGGAGCCGCAGGCTGCCAGCGTATCCCGGATGCCGCTGGCCATATCGTGACCAAACTTCTCGATGAGGATGGTCTTGGCACCAGCCTCGGCGGCAGCGGCGGCAGCAAAGCTACCGGAAGAACCGGCGCCACCACCAGAACCTCGCAGTCCACGGTCTGCTTGATATCGCTCTCGGCGATCTCCGGTGCCTCACCCAGCCAGTCGGCGGTAGAGGAGGTTTCCTCGGTGGACTGCTGTGCAGGTTGATGGCACCGCCGCTGGCCTGCTGGATGCAGTCTGCCACAGCGTTCTGCACGGCCTTGCTGGTGACGGTTGCACCGGTCACGCCGTCGATCTGGCTGGTCTGGGCGTTCATGATCTGCTCGATCAGCTTGTCCTTGGCAGCGCCACCGATGCTCTCGGTCTCGCCGGAGAGGTCCAGCTCCACCTTGGTGATGGTGTTGGCATCAAAGGTGACCGTGGCGGTGATCTCGCTCATGCCCTTGGCAGTAGCGGTGTAGGTGCCGGGGGTGTAGATACCGGCTGCACTGGAAGCGCCAGAGGAGCCACTGGCTGCATTGCAGGCAGCCAGACCGGCAGCGGTCACGCCGCTCATGGCAGCAGCTGCTGCGATCTTCAGAAATCCTTTACGGAGATCTTTTCCATAATAATTCCTTCCTTTTCTTGCTATATCCTTCGCATCGACAAAAATCTATTGCCGTTCTTGTTAAAAGTATCACATTTACAAACAAAGAAAAAGAAGATATAATATCCTTATAAGTATCAAGTAAAACTTGCGTTTTGTAAAAAGGAGCACATCATGACCATCCAGCAGCTGCGCTATTTTCTGGCACTGTGCGAAGATTTGAATTACACCCACACCGCCGGGCGGATGTATCTGTCCCGGCAGCCTTGCGGCTGAGCATTGCTGCACTGGAAGAAGAGCTTTGCGGCAAGCTGTTTGTCAACAACCGCAATCATCTGGCTCTTACTGAAAAGGGTGAGCGGTTCCGGGCACAGGCTGCGCCGGTGGTGCAGCAATTCAATGCCCTGTGCCAGCAAGCTTATCAGGACATCCAGTCTGCACCACTGCGGCTGGGCATCAGCGTGCACTGGTTCCGGACTATCTGCCCAATCTGGGGGAGGTGCTGGAAGCATTCCGGCAGCAGTACCCCGGCATCCCCTTGGAGCTTACTTCCCTGTCCAACGATGAAGTGCCGGTGCAACTGCAACGGGGCGCACTGGATGCCGGCTGGTGATGGACCTGGGCGGCTGTGCTGCGGGGCTTGCACGCACCGCCCTTTCACAGCATACCGCCGCCGTCATGGTCTGCCGCAGCAGCCCTTTCTGGGAGCGAACGCATATTACACCGGCAGAGCTGGACGGGCAGACCCTGCTGGTGCCCGGCTTTGCCCCGGATGCCCTGGCACCGCTGTGGCAGGCACTGCGGGAGAGCAGTGCACACCCACAGCTGGAGCTGGTCGAGCAATTTTATCAGGTACTCTACCGCACGCAGGAGCAGAATTGTGTATCTCTGAACCGTTTCGAGAAATCTTCCAGCAACCAGATGTCCAATGTCCGGGATGTAATATTAGACGGTCTGCCGCCTATTTGTGCCGGATTCCTCCGTCCCCAAAAACAACACAACGCCTGTGCGGAGCTATTGTGCCGCTTTTTGCAGGAGAGGTTGAAGTTTTAAAAAAGAGTGACAGCATTTCGCTTTGAACACTGCCACTCTTTTTTGTATTATGAATAACATCAAAACGACCACGTTTTTCTTATCATCCTTCATCAGCGCGAGCATGGTTGATTATTTTATCAGCTTAATCCAGAGAGTGACCGCATTACAAGGTCAATATCCTGATTTTCCAGTTCCCGAATGATGTGCAGGTAGGTTTTCTGCGTTGTTGTCATGCTGGAATGCCCCAGCCGCCTTGCCACGCTTGCAATAGATACACCTGCAAACAGAAGCACCGAAGCGTGGGTATGCCGCAGACCATGTACCGAGATAACCGGGATCTTGGCCTGGTTGCAGTGCCGTTCCAGAACATTCAGCTTCATGAATCGGCTGCGCACGACCTCCGCGGGCTTGTCATCCCCTGCCACCCGCAGCATTCTGCGTTTCGAAGAGCAGGTATCCACCAGAAGATTCACGATTTGATGGATGGTGTCCTCCTCATCCGGGCAGGCCCGGAGCAGCAAGTCCACCTCCAACGACTGCATAAAATACGCTTCCAGCCGTGTGCGCTCATCCGATTCGTCTCCGCGTCGGAAGAGAAAGGATCAGGTTCACTCCCCTCGGTTTTATTCCACTCAGTCTTATTTCCTCGTGATTTTGCCGTTTCCTGCTGCGCTGAATCCGCGGCACCGGAACCGTTCTTTTCACGATTCCGGAAACGCGGGTCTGCAAAGTTTTTGACGTAAATCAGATTGGGTTTTCCCAGCCCGCGCCGTTTGCGCTCAATCAGACCAAACTTTTCCAATTCCCGGAACAGTTTGGTTGCCTTGTTGTCTGCGCAGCCCAGTGCATCCATCACTTCCTGCACAGGAAAATGATATACACCCTTCCCTGCTCATCCAGCCATCCGTTTTTCACCGACAGCCCCATGCGGTCCAACAGGATGCCGTACAGCGTTTTGGCATCAGTGGACAGGTCCTTGAATTTATGTCCCGGAATAAAATTTTGGGCACCCGGAAATACGAGAACATCTCGCCCGACTGCCCATAGAAATAGTCAAACATCCTGACTTCCTCGCTTGTTCTGCCTTGTCACATCCTTGACACCTCCGTTCGTAGTATGATGAAATATGTATGACTATCGTTATTTTTCTTTACAAAGATGGCCTGCCATGCTACAATAGCCGCATCTACGGCCACCGGACAACAGGAAAGGAGTATCTTATGGCCAAAACTGCCGACACCATTGCCATCTATTCCCGCAAATCCCGCTACACCGGCAAGGGCGAAAGTATCGGAAATCAGATTGACCTCTGCCGCGAATATATCCGCACTCACTACGGCGATGCCGCCGCGGAACATGCCGTTGTCTTTGAGGACGAGGGCTTTTCCGGCGGCAACCTGAACCGCCCGGATTTCAAAAAGATGATGACTGCGGCCAAGGACCGGAAATTCAAGGCCATTGTGGTCTACCGTCTGGACCGCATCAGCCGCAACATCAGCGACTTTTCCAGTCTGATTGAAGAACTGGGACGGCTGGGCATCAAAACAAAAACCGGGCGTTGGACGGATGCTCGTAAGACAGTAATTCTAAAAAATTACTATTTTACGGCATCTGTCTGACAGGGTTGGAAACATCAACGAAAAGAACGATGTCGAGTCGAAAGACTTAGCATCGTTCTTTTTTATCTCAAAATCATTGAAATTACGGAGGTTTGCTATGAAGCGTCTTTTATCTTGCGAATTTAACATGGATACCGCCTGTGTGGAGCTGAAGTTCTCGGATGGCAGCATAATTGCCATTGATACCATTGCCGTTGAAAACGAGGTCGCAGACAATATGTATCAGCGTTCAGAACTGGACTATCTCATTTACAATGACCCGATTGCATACGCGATTTGATACTCAACGGCGATCCCGTACCTATCTAAAGGCAGTAACAGAATACAGACCGCTTGATTGATGTTCACACGCTCCAAGGTCAACTTGGGGCGTGTTTTCAAAATGTTTACACTTTAATGCGATAAATCTTTGCGTATCATATTGAAGATATAGCAGAAATCCTGTATAATATGTGTGGACACACATATAGGGTTTTGATTTTTCTGATATGTTGAAAAGTGACAACAGATAAGCTCATTCTATCGCTAAGGAACTTGCAAGAAGAATTTCTTGGCATTTATATTAAAGTTGTGAGGAGGTATGTTCATGAAATTAGTTGGTCCCAAAACATTGCTGGCATCTCTGTTGGGATGTGCATTTGTTGTGATAAAAGTGATGCGCTTTGATGGTTTTCCAGATTTGTTTTGGATCATCTTCATTGGATATATGTCCATCAAAGGACTGGTCACAGCGTTTTCGCAGGAGGCCTATGACGAGGATGTTAAACAGGCGCAATACGGGAAAGTGTTCTACAGTGATTTGTTTGGTAGATTTGCGTATATCGCATCGGATATTCCGATCATCCTGATACTTTTAGCCGGTCTACTGGCTGCAATCTGCCCGGTTACTACGCTGCTCAGAGCCTTCCTGATTGTTCTTTTGCTGACAGCGCTGGGATATGCGGTTTGGTTTACATGGTATGTTTGCAAGCAGAAACGACTGCGCACGGAGAATGGCGCATGGGAGACGGGGACTTTGAGCGAAGTGGAAGCGGCGGCGTGGAAACGCTCTGAGCGCTGGCACGGCGTTGGCCTCGGAATTATCGTCGTACTGGCTGTTCTGTATATGATTTTTGGAGATCCCATGATTTATATGAACAACGCAAAATTAGAGGAGGCCCTGACGGGGATCACCAGTGACAATGTGACCTTGGAAGAAGTGGTGCCTTTTGAATGGACATCGGTTTATACCTTTGATCCCTATACATCCATTGACCGAATCAAAAGAGTCACAGGATCAAAAAGCCCCGCTTTGAAGGAGAGTGTCAGCGAGGGCATGACCAATATTGTGTTTACAAACAGAGGACGGACTGTGGCAAGTGTCTGTGCCTATCCTTCAAGCATCGGTTATTCCCTTTCTTTTGCCGGAGGCAAAAACACCTATTACGATTATCCGGATGGTGGCTATTCCCATATTGAATACGGCGATGAGACTGTTTTTGAGGTGACAAAAGAGAATGACCTTATTAGGCTGTATGCTATATTGATGAATGACGATACAAATAGGTTTATATTATCTCATAGAAAGAGGATAAGAGAATATGCCAGAAAACAGAAACAGGCTTCGTCCGAAGCAGATAAAGTTCTTTGTAAACGACAAGGAATACGAATTGATAAGAAAGAAAATGGAACAGATGGGAACGGACAACATGAGTGCCTATATTCGCAAAATGGTAATTGACGGGTATGTTGTAAAATTGGAATTGCCCGAACTGCGTGAGCTGACTTCCAAGATGAAACGTATTTCCAACAGCGAGAATCAGATTGCAAAAAGGTTGAATGAAACCGACAACATCTATGAAGCCGACATTGAAGAAATCAAAAAGAACCAAGAGGAAATTTATGAAGGAATCCGAAAAATCCTTACATCGCTTTCTAAAATAAAGTGATGTTCAGCTCCGTAGGAGCGTAGCCGATTTTGAAAAAATCGTTGAAGGGTTTGGGATGTTTCCCAACAAGTTTTTGCAAAGAGCAGCACCGCTGAAATTTGCAAAAAGCACGAGTGTGTCCACACGTGCACTGCTTGCTAAGTTTGTTTTGAACTTAGCAAGCAAATCGAAGATTTTCATTTTTCGCAAAATCAGCAGCACTGTGTTTTGTGAAAAATCGCAGAGTGTACATACACCTACTGTGCTTGCTATTCTCTATTTTTCAAAATGGCAAGTGCCATTTCCTAAATGGAAATCGGCGGCAACCGCCGCCTTGTCTGCCCATAAGCAAAACGGACGAACGCTGTCAATGGCGGCGAAGCGTTCATCTTGACCATTGACGGCGTTCGGCGGTTTTGCTATCTTGCAAAATTTGAATGAAAAGAATCGAAGCGAATGAAAGAAAAGGAGGTTCGACACAATGGATGAAAAACGTAAAGAGGAAGAAGCTCGTGAGCTTACTCCCGAAGAAATAGATGAAACGATTTTTCAAGAGCAGATTGCGAGTGGAGAGTATGACGAGGAAGTCCCCGAATACTATTTCTCCAATCCCGACCCATACGCCAAGGTCGAGCCTCGTCCCGATGATGCACCTAAACGTAATTTCTCTTTTGACGAGAACGGCAACATTATTGTAAAAAATCTTTCTGCGTTCTGGCTGCCCGATGTGAAAATCGTGGAGAACATTGGCGGCACAGAATACACAGTAACAGGCAGCTACGAGGGCACGGAAACTCTCGACAAAAAGCTCAAACGCATTATGGAGCAGAACGCTGCCGATGATGAATCTGATATCACGGAGGATGGCGAATGAACAGCGACACCTCTTTTGATATAAATACAAATTCCAATCCTGTACAGACAGTTGCCCAACCGAAGGAGGATAACGAAATGTTAAGGGCAACCGACAAAATCACAGCGCTCTATTGCAGATTGTCCGTAGAGGACACCAAAGAGGATAAGAAGAACGGCAAAGAAGATTTGTCCAATTCCATCCAGAATCAAAAGGCTATGTTACTCCAATACGCACGAGATCACCGCTTCCCCCAGCCGACATTTTTTATTGATGACGGATACAGTGGTGTGACCTATGACCGCCCAGGCTTTCAGAAAATGCTCGATGAAATCGAAGCCGGTCATGTGGGCACGGTCATTACGAAAGATCTATCCAGACTTGGTCGTAACTCCGCCTTGACTGGACTGTACATCAACTACACATTCCCTCAAAACAATGTTCGCTACATTGCCATCAACGACCACTATGACAGCATCAATCCGAACAGCACCGACAGCGACATCGCCGGTATCAAAAACTGGTTCAATGAGTTTTTTGCAAAGGACACGAGTCGCAAGATTCGTGCGGTGCAGAAAGCAAAAGGTGAGCGTGGCGAGAGATTGACTGTTCATGTGCCGTATGGCTACATGAAGAATCCCGACAATCCCAAAGAATGGATCATCGACGAAGAAGCCGCACAGGTGGTCAAAAAGATTTTCACACTTTGCATGAATGGGCGTGGACCGAGCCAAATCGCAGAACAGCTTGAAAAGGACAAGGTACTCACGCCTACTGCATATAAAAATAAGCAAGGCGTGAAAACACCGCACACCGAGCCGGAGAATCCTTACCGCTGGCACGAAAGCACCGTAGTCAATATTCTTGAACGAAAAGAATATATCGGCGCAACGGTCAACTTCAAGACCTACACCAATTCCATTTGGGATAAGAAGCAGAGGGAAAATCCCGAAGAAAATCAAAAGATTTTCTACAACACCCATCCTGCCATCATTGAGCAGGAAGTCTTTGATAAGGTGCAGGAGATTCGCAAGCAGCGACACAGGAGAACGGCAACAGGCAAGAACAGTCCGTTTTCGGGTCTGGTGTTCTGTGCTGACTGCAAGCAGAAGCTCTACTATTCCACCACCAACTACTTTGAAAAGCGGCAGGACTTTTTCATCTGTTCCACCCATCGAGCCAACAAGGATAAGTGCAGCAGTCACTACATTCGTGCCGTGGTTTTGGAGGATGTGATCTGGAAGCACATGAAAGAGGTTATCTCGTATGTGACCCGATATGAAGCTCATTTTAGGGTGGAAATGGAGCAAAAACTCCGTCTGCAAAGCGAGGAAACCATAAGGGTATATAAGAAGCGTCTGTCACAGGCAGAAAAGCGTATAGGGGAGCTTGATCGCCTGTTTATTAAAATCTACGAGGACAACGCCAAGGGCAAGCTGAACGATGAACGCTTTGCCATGATGAGCAAGACCTACGAGGACGAGCAGGCGCAGCTTAAAGCTGAAATCGTCAATCTGCAAAACGAAGTCGAAGTACAGGAACGACAGATAGAAAACCTTGAGCAGTTTATTCAGCGGGTACACAGATACACCAACCTCACAGAACTCACGCCATACGCTCTCAGAGAGCTTGTGAAGGCGGTTTATGTAGAGGCACCGGACAAGTCCAGCGGCAAGCGCAAGCAGAAGGTACATATCGAATATGACCTTGTTGGCTACATTCCCGTGGATGAACTGATAAAAGCGGAACAGGCATGACCGAAATCATGCCTGTTCCAAGAAACTCAAATATTACTGTTTTACGACCACCGAGCATTCGTTCACCCGGTTTTCCATCAAGTTTATTTTGCAGAATCCTGTCCACCTGATTGCATACAAGGACGCTTATCAGCATTTTGTGGACAACGAAGCAGCGTTGTTCTCCCCGGAGTCCGGAAAAAAGGCAAGCCCTCCTTCATAAATTACAGTAACCGTTTATGATACTATGGGGAGGGGTCGGCATGTTTTTATCTCTTCTGCAATTTTTTGCCACAAAGTTTCTGGTTCTGGCGCTTCATCTGGAAAGCGGCAGCTTTCCGCGGCCCCTCTCTGCCCGGGAGGAAACCGAAGCCTTTTCCGCACTGCGTGCCGGTGACCCTGCCGCACGGGAAAAACTGATCCGGCGCAATCTGCGTCTGGTGGCACACATCGTAAAAAAATACTACGCCCTGCCCGGCGATCAGGACGACCTTATTTCCATCGGCACCATCGGCCTGATGAAAGCAGTGGATACTTTCGACTCTGACCGTCGGGCACGCTTTTCCACCTACGCCAGCCGATGCATTGAAAATGAGATCCGGATGCAGTTCCGCCGGAACCGCAAAACCGGCGGGACCGTCTCGCTGCAGGAAGCGCTGGAATCAGATGGTGACTCTGCGCTGACGCTGGCCGATGTGCTGCAGGACAGCTTCTGCATGGAGGACACCTGCGAAACGCAGGACGATATCCGCCGGATGCGGCAGTTGCTGGACGGCCTGCCCGCCAGGGAGCGACAGATCATTCTGCTGCGGTATGGTCTTTCCGGCCAGCCGCCGCTGACCCAGCTGGAAACTGCAAAACTGCTGGACATCAGCCGCAGCTATGTTTCCCGTCTGGAAACTCATGCGCTGGAACTTCTGCGCCAGCGGTGGGATGTTCCGGGCACAAAAACAGCGCAGAGGTGAACGGTGTGCTCACCCCTGCGCCATGCAGTCAGCTGTCCAGAATTTTCAACCGCAGTTCGTCCAATTGTTCAAAAGTATACAGTCGATTCAGCGCTTCCACCAGCTCCTTTTTGGAAAGACGCGGCGGCAGGCCCAGCGCGTTCAGAAGCTTTGCCTTGCGCTCGGCGCTGCCCGGCCTGCCGGAAATCCCCCACTCGTAGAGGTCGGTATAGGTGATCTGCCGTCCTTCCGGGCGGGCCGCTGCGGCACCCGCCTCAGCGCCAAGGGCATCCCGCAGCGCCTGTAGAACAATGGCATCGTCCACGCCCTCGACCCCCAGCAGGCCCTCCTTGCCGGGCTGCTCCTTGCGCTTTTCCTTGCCGTGGATCGCGGGCACGTAAGCCTGAACCACATTCTTTTCTCCCACCAGATTGGTGATGTAGGTGCGGATGCGGAAGCCTGCTGCGTCCGAATCCGTGAGCAGAATCAGGCCGTTTTTCTGCGCCAGCGCTTTGAACAGCTGCTGGCGCTTTTTGTCGCTGTAAATGCCAAAGCCATCCGTCAGCAGGATCATGGCATCGGTCAGATGGGAAAGCCGGGCCGCATCGTACTTGCCCTCCACAATGAGCACCCGGCCTGTATGGATCATTTCGTTTTCCTTCATCGTCCGCTCCCCGCCATTGCCAACCGGCACAGCGCTGTTTCCAGCAGGATCTGGTCATCGGTAGGCTGGCTTTTCAGGCTCTGGTCCAGTTCCAGCAGCACCTGCATACATTTTTCAATCTGGCCCAGCGTGTAATGCGAGGCTGTTTCAGCCGACCGCTTGAGCCGGTAATCACTGCCCTTATAGCCAAAATCCTTGAATACCGTGCTGTAATTTTTCCGTTTTGCTGCCCCCAGCTTGACCCGGTACAGATCCACATAGCTGCCGATCATGGCCGCTGTAATGGCAATGGGCTCCTGCTGCAGGCGCAGCAAAGTCTGCAGCTTTTTGCAGGCACCTGTGGCGTTTTTGGCCGTGATCATGCGGATCATCTCGAACACGTCTGCTTCCAGACTGACCGTGCCCATTTCCGCCACCATCGCTGCCGTGACCGTCTGATACCCGGACAATGCACAGAGCTTATCCACCTCATTTTCCAAAAGGAACGGATCCTCGCCGCAGCGCTCCAGCAGCGCCGCCGCTGCGCCGTCCGGCAGGGTGGTTTTCTGCTCCTTTGCGCGATCGATCATCATCATTTTCAGTTCAAAGGGCTTGGGCTTAGCCAATTCTTCGGTGTAGCCAAGCGCCTTGCACTGCGCGATCAGCTTCTGTGCGCGCTTGCCTGTTTTGAGCTTGCTGCGCTCCAGTTCAAACACGCTGCCCAGCACCACCACAGCATTTTCCAGACTGGAAAGGGTGCTGTTCAACTCTTCCAGATCCTTGTCACTGTAAGCTGCAGGTCGATCTCCGGCAGCACCACCACACGCCGGGTACCAAAAAATGAGATGGTGCCCGCCGCCATGATGAGCTGTTCGATCTCCGGCGCAGCTCCATCCAGAACCGTGGCATCCTCGTCGCTGTCTGCGGTCAGGATGCGGGTGATGGCCGTGACCGCCTGCCGCACCAGATACCGCTCACTGGAATAAAAATAGTAAACCGGGCAGCCCTTGTCCGCCAACTGCCGGAGTTTTGTCTCGGTCGCCATGCAGGCACCTCCCTTCTCTTATGGTGTTGTTCTATTGTACCACACTCTGCCCGGATTGCAAAGCATCACTCCGTTTTCAGCCCGCCGTGCCGCCGCAGGCTGATGGATGCCGCCAGTTCTTTTCTGTTGTCCATCCAGTCATAGCTGCGCAGGGCCAGAACATTTTTATACTGTACAGCATCCGGCTTTGCAGAGGAGGCCATCAGCCACTGCACTGTGACCTGTTTTGCCAGTTCTACAGTTCCATTGACCACGGCAAACTGCCGGTTGCCCACAGTCAGCCGCACAAGACAGCCATTCCGGGTGCGCAGCATTTCCACCAGAGCCGGTGTGCACCGCAGCTTTTGTGCTGTGTTCACCGCCATTTCTGCTGCCGGAAGTGTCCGCTCTGCTTCCAGTGTACAGGCCGTTTTAGGGTTTGTGCGCAGGTCTGCCACAAGCTCCACAGTCTGCACGCCCCGCCGGGCAAGCTGGTTTTCCACTGCGTTCTGGGCAGAAGCTCCGCCCCGGAACAGCACCACGGCGGTATCGTTCTGGGTGACGACCACTGCCGGCGCGTTGGCGCTGCCTACAAGGTCGATGTGCACCACATCCCGGCTGAGAGCATTGCCCAGCCCGATGGAAACAGCTACCGCCAGCAGGATGCATGGCCCTGCCACCCGCAGCCGTACCTCCAGTGGAACGCCAGCCAGCACAACAGGATCAGCACCAGACACACGATGGCTGCATAGGCCGTATCGAAGTAGATTCCCGCGCCCGGTTTTGCAGAGATCCAGACGGCCCAGCGGTCGAGCAGGCCGGTCAACGCCGCAGACGCTGCGGACAGCACCCCATACAGCGGAGCAAGAGCGGGTACCAGGCCGGCAAAGGCCGTGCCAAGGCCCAGCAGCATCATGGGCTGGATGAGCCACAGCACCGCCACACTGGATGCCACCGCATAAATGCTCACACTCAGCCCGCGCAGCACCAGCACCGGGAATGTGGCCACCGAAGCACAAAACGAGATACAAATGCTTTCCGCAAGGCCCCAAAGACGTTCCGGCAGTTTGAAATACCATGGGCGCTTCACCGGATTTTTCGCGTTTTTCCAGAACTGGCGGTACCACGCATCCCGGGCGCGGCGGATGCACACACCGCCTGCCACCGTGCCCACCACCGCCGCAAACGAAGTTCAAAGCCGATATCGCACACTGCATAGCTGTTGCCTGCGGTCATAACGATACCTGCCACCGCCAGAGAGGTAAGGGTATCCGGCGGGCCGTACAGCCACACACCCAGTGCACCGACCCAGACCGCCACTGCGGCGCGGCACACCGAGGGTGTGAAGCCGGTCACGCCCATCAGCAAAAAGGCCAGCAGACTTCGGAATACCGCCCGGCATCTGCGCCTGCGGTAGCTCTGCTCCCACTCGTAGGGCAGGAGTGTGCTGAGGATATCACCGCACAAAATGGACACATGCATTCCGCTTACCACCAGCACATGGGCAAGACCCGCGCCCCGGTAGGCGCTGCGCATGGCCGAAGACAGATAACTCCGGTCGCCGGTAGTCATGGCAGCCAGCACACCGCCGGTCTTGCCGTCCATACGGCGGCGCAGCGACGCACTGAGCCTTTGCTGCAGGCGGTGGGTGCGGGCGCGGAAGCTGCCGCTTTCGCCCAGAACTGTAAGCTCCGGCCCGTCCTCGTCCATTTCCGCCTGCAGAGCGATGCCGTCCGCATACAGGCCGACCCGGCTTCCGGATGCCGGGGCCGACAGTATAAATCTTCCCTGCACCCTTTCCCCGGCTTTGCACTCCGGCAAAGCACTGCACTCCACCCGGAAGGATGCCGCGCTGCCGTTCACTTTCTCTACATGCAAAACCGCATCCACGATACCGGGATCGTAGGAATCCGCCGTGCTTTCCACCTCTGCGGTCAGCATCAGCGGACGGCCTGCATATTGCACCCGGATGCGCTCCAGCCGGTTTGCCGTGTGCAGCACCGATGCCATACCCACAGCAGCACCCAGCAGGATGCAGAGCGCTGCTTTGCGGGCAGCATCAAAGATGCACAGCACCAGACAAACGGCAACAAAAAATGCCGCAAACGGCACAAAAAGTTCCGTTTGCGGCAAAAAAACGCACACTAACTCCACACCCAGCATTCCAGCACAGAAAACGCAGAGCGGGCGTCGCATTGCAGCTTAATGGAAGAACAGAGGCAGCGGCTCCAGGAAGATGATATCCTTGCGCTCAGCTGCATCGCCCTCGGCCAGAACAGCGGCCTGGCCCACAATGGTGCACTGGGTCTGCTCAGCCAGCGCGTCCAGAGCCTTGAGCGAACCGCCAGTGGAAATGACATCGTCCACCACCAGAACGCGCTTGCCGCTCATCTTGTCCAGCTCCTTGCGGTCAATGACCAGCTTCTGCTTGCCTGCGGTGGTGATGGACTGATCCTCCACCACCACGGGGTCGGTCATATACAGCTTTTCACCCTTGCGTGCGCAGACGTAGGGCTTGCCGCTCTGGCGGCTCATCTCGTGTGCCAGAGGGATGCCCTTGGCCTCGGCGGTCAGCAGGATATCAAAATCCGGGCACTTCTTCAGCAGTTCAGCGGCAGCAGCCACGGTCAGCTCGGCATCACCCAGCATGATAAAAGCAGCAATGTCCATGTGGTCATTCACCTTGCAGATGGTCAGCTCACGGGTCAGGCCTGCAACGTGCAGAGTATAGGTCTCAGCCATAATTCAACGCTCCCTTTTTATTGGAATCAGACAGGCAGCTTTTCGCCGCCCAGAACATGGAAATGCAGATGTTTCACGGTCTGGCCTGCGTCCTCGCCAACATTGGAAATGACGCGGTAGCCGTTGTTCAGGCCCTGCTCTGCAGCCAGCTTTGCGATCACTGCAAAGATATGGCCCAGCAGTGCGCCGTCCTCTTCGGTCAGCGCAGCGGCAGAGACAATGTGCTTTTTGGGCACCACCAGAAAGTGCACCTTGGCCTGCGGGTTGATGTCGTAAAACGCCACCACCTGCTCGTCCTCGTACAGCTTCTTGGAGGGGATTTTCCCCTCCGCGATCATACAGAACAGACAATCTTCCATGGGAAACAACTCCTTCCTGATATTTTATAAACGTCCCCGCCCTCTCAGGCTGCTTTGCGTCCAGCTCTCCCAAAGAGAGAGCCCTTGGCAAAACCATAAACTTTGGCAGCGCGTCAGCGCTGACGGAGAGGGCGAACCCGTTTTCTTATTCGCCCAGAGCCTTCTTGACGATGGTGCCGACAGCAGCCAGAGCTTCGTCGATCTTGGTCTCGTCCTTCAGGCCGGCCATTGCAAAGTCCGGCTTGCCGCCGCCCTTGCCGCCGGCAATGGCAGCGATCTCCTTGACCAGAGCACCGGCCTTCAGACCCTTTTCCTGTGCCTGTTTGGTCACAGTGACAGCCATGGTGATCTTATCCTCAGCCTTGCCCACCAGAACCGCCACAGCGGGCTTCACAGCCTTGTCGCGGATGGTATCGCACATGCCGCGCAGGGTGTCGCCGGTGGTGCCGGTGAAGTATGCAGAAGCGATCTTCACGCCGCCGATCTCTTCGGCATTGTCAAACAGGCTGGTCACCTTGGAAGCGGCGACCTGTGCCTTGATCTCTTCCAGCTCCTTGGCCAGAGCCTTGTTCTCAGCCATCACGGCCTCGGCACGGACGGCAGAGCGGTCACGTTGTTGGCCTTCAGGGTGTTTGCCACGGTATGCAGCATAGCCTCCTGCAGGTTTGCACGGATCAGCAGGTTGCGGCCGGTGACAGCCTCGATGCGGCGGATGCCCGCAGCAACGGAGGCCTCGCTCACGATCTTGAAGCCGCCGATCTGGGCGGTGTTCTTCACGTGGGTGCCGCCGCAGAACTCGGTAGACCAGCCTCGATGTCCACAACACGCACGACCTTGCCGTACTTTTCGCCGAACAGAGCCATTGCACCCAGCTTCTTGGCTTCCTCAATGGGCATTTCCCGGACGGTGACGTTCATGGACTCGTAGATTTTATCGTTCACGATCTTCTGCACGCGGGCCAGCTCCTCGGGAGTGACAGCGCTGAAGTGGGTAAAGTCGAAGTGAGTGATCTCTGCATCCTGATAGGAGCCTGCCTGATGGACGTGGTCGCCCAGCACTTCACGCAGAGCTGCCTGCAGCAGATGGGTGGCGGTGTGGTTGCGGGCAATGGCCATGCGGTATTCCTTATCCACCTGAGCGGTCAGATGGTCGCCCACCTTCACGATGCCGCTCTCCAGCACGCAGGTGTGGACGTAGTAGCTTGGGGGTCTTCTTCACATCCAGCACGCGCAGGCTGCAGTCGGCGCTGTTCAGCATGCCGTGGTCCGCAGCCTGACCGCCCATCTCAGCGTAGAAGGGAGTCTTATCCAGAACCACCAGCACGCCGTCCTTCGCTTCCTCGTCGGTAGCAATGGCATCGGTCATGGTCTCCTCGTCGCTCAGGGCCACCACAACACCGGTGTCGTTCAGGGTCTCGTAGCCGGTAAAGACGGTGGGCTCTGCATCCAGCGCACCGAACAGATCCTCGCTCCAGCCGGAGATGTTCTTCTTCAGGCGCTCTGCACGGGCACGCTCCTTCTGCTTGGTCATTTCGGCGTGGAAGCCTTCCTCGTCGATCTCAATGCCCTGCTCCGCAGCGATCTCCTTGGTCAGATCCAGCGGGAAGCCGAAGGTATCGTTCAGCTTGAACACATCCAGACCCTTCAGCAGGTGCTCATGTGCCTTTTCCAGACCATCGATCATGTTGTTCAGGATGTTCATGCCGGCATCAATGGTGCGGGCAAAGTTTGCCTCCTCGGTGCCGATGACCTTCTTGATATAAGCATCGTGCTCGCGCAGCTCGGGGTATGCGCTCTCGCTGGACTGGATGACAGTCTCCACCAGCTCCACCAGGAACGGGCGGGTGATGCCCAGCATACGGCCATGGCGGGCAGCACGGCGCAGCAGGCGGCGCAGCACATAGCCGCGGCCCTCGTTGGAAGGCAGGATGCCGTCGGACACCATGAAGGTGCAGCTGCGGATGTGGTCGGTGATGACACGGATGGAGATATCGGTCTTGTCGTCCTCGCCGTAGGTCTTGTTGGCAATGTGCTCTACATGGTGCAGCACGCTCTGCACGGTGTCAACCTCAAACAGGTTGCCCACGCCCTGCATCACGCAGGCCAGACGCTCCAGACCCATGCCGGTATCAATGTTGGGGCGTGCCAGACGCTCGTAGTGGCCCTTGCCGTCGGCATCGAACTGACTGAACACCAGATTCCAGATCTCCATATAGCGGTCGCAGTCGCAGCCCACGCCGCAGGTCGGCTTGCCGCAGCCGTACTCGGGGCCGCGGTCAAAGTAGATCTCGGAGCAGGGGCCGCACGGGCCGGAGCCATGCTCCCAGAAGTTGTCTTCCTTGCCCAGACGCACCATGTGGTCGGGGGCGATGCCCACCTTCTTGGTCCAGATATCGTAAGCCTCGTCGTCCTCTTCGTACACAGAGATGTGCAGGCGGTCCTTCGGAATGGCCATCCACTCGTCGGAAGTCAGGAACTCCCATGCCCAGGGAATGACCTCCTCTTTGAAGTAATCCTGGAAGGAGAAGTTGCCCAGCATTTCAAAGAAGGTGCCATGGCGGGCAGTGATGCCAACACGCTCGATATCCGGGGTGCGGATGCACTTCTGGCAGGTGGTCACGCGGTGACGGGGCGGCTCTTCCTGAGCCAGAAACCACTTTTTCATGGGGGCCATGCCGCTGTTGATCAGCAGCAGGCTGGGGTCGTTCTTGGGCACCAGCGGGAAGCTGTCCAGACGCAGGTGGCCCTTGCTCTCAAAGAAGCTCAGGTACTTTTCACGCAGTTCATTCAAACCGGTCCATTGCATAGGTTTTCTCTCCTCGATTGTCCTTGGCGTTTGCACGTCAGATTTATGATTATGGCAGACGGGGCGGGTGGGCGCAGAAAACAAAAAACAGCCCCATCCCAAAAGGGACGAGGCTGCCTGTAAACTGCTCCGTGGTACCACCCAAATTGCAAAGGATAAAATGTGTCCCCTGCCGCTTTCGGCGCGTTAACGCTGCGCTGCGTCCGGTTTACATTCGCCGGAAGCTCCGGGTGGCGCAAAATGGAACCGACCGGAACGCCTTGCAGCTGGAAGCGCCCTCTCTGAACGGCGGTGTACATTTCTGACCCCATCATTGCCATCTGTCATAATTTTACATTCCGCAAAGCAGACACAATGCCCCTTTGCGTACAGCTAAATTATAGCATACGCAAAACGTTTGTCAACGGTTTTGAGCAAAATTTACGGCACCCAGATGCGGACGATGCTGCTGATGGTGCCATCCTCGGTAAAGACCAGGGTGTTGTTGGGCATCCAGCCGTCCGGCTCGGCGTTGACGGCATCGGCCACGGCATCGGCGCCGTCTGTCTCCACGGCGGAAGCCTGCGGGTCGGCCGAGCTGTCGCTCAGGGTCACGCCCCCGGCCAGAGGCAGGGTCACCTCGCCCATCTCATAGTAGACGGGGTAATCGTCAAAGGTCACGGTGCGGTACACATCGTGGTCCAGCGTCAGCTCCACGCCGCCCGCTTCGATGCCGCCGTTGATGGTCACATAGCCGTTGTCGGCATCCCTGTCGATGCTGGTCGCAGTCAGCTTGGTCACGGTGGTGTCGCCCTGGTCGTGGATCCGAAGCACGCTGCCCTCCTGCAAGGCGTCGATGTCCTCGGGCAGGTAGCTGTCGTAGCCGTATACGCTCAGGGTCGCCTGGCCGTCGGCCACCTTGGTGATGCTGGCTGCAAACTTGTAGGAACCCGTCTTGATCTCGTTCAGATCCCCGGCGTCGATGGGCAGCACATCGCCCATCTCACCGGCTGCTTCGGACGAAGCCGCACTGCTTTCCACGCCGGAAGCCGGTGCGCTTGCCGCGCTGCCTGCGGTGCTGTTGCTGCTGCCGCAGCCTGCCAGAACGCCCACTGCCAGAATGGCCGTAACGGCCAGCACCTTTTTGTTCAGTTTCATATTCTATACCTTCTTCTGTTGTTGTCGGGGCGGTGTTTTCCGCACCTGTCTCGGTATCATACGTCACCCGCGCGGAAAAGTCGACATTTCCTTTTCTCTGCGCTTGACGCGCAGTTTTTGTTCCGCTACAATAAAAACGATTCAAAGACACATTCTATTTCAAGATAGAGAGGAAAATTTCCGTGAAAATCTTAAAAGTAAAATGTCTTGCCCCTACCCGGCTGGACAACTACCTGATGCAGCAGTACCCGGCACTGAACCCGGGCCGCCTGAACAAGGCCTGCGGGAGAACAAGATCAAGCTGAACGGCAAAAAGCAGCCGCTTTCCACCCGCGTGATGGCCGGTGATGAGATTAAGCTGTTCATTCTGGATGAAGTTCTGGATGCGGACCGCCGTGTGGACGGCCCGGCGTGGAAGAATGCCCGCGGCCCGGCACAGGTGGTGTATGACTGCCCGCAGATCGTCGTTGTGAACAAGCCCGCCGGTCTTGCCGTGGATGGTCCGGAGGACGACACCCTGCTGAACCGCACCCTGCTCTACCTGAACCAGCAGGGCGAGTACAAGGAGAACGACCTGTACACCCCGGCGCTGTGCCACCGGCTGGACACCGGCACCAGCGGCCTTGTCATCGTTGCCAAGACCCCGGAGGCCGAAGAGCTGTTTCTTGCAGCCATCAAGAACCGCGAAGTGAAAAAGACCTACCTCTGCGTCACCTTCGGCCGTCCGATGCCGCCGGATGCCACTCTGGGCGGCTATCTGCTCAAGGACGCGGACCGCGGCATCGTGAAGATCGTGGAAGAAAAGCAGCCCGGTGCCAAGGAAGTGGAGACCCGGTACGAGACCATCGCCGTCTCCGGTCGTCTGGCCCTGCTGAAGGTGCAGCTGATCACCGGCCGCACCCATCAGATCCGCGCCCACATGGCCAGCATCGGCTGTCCCATTCTGGGCGACAGCAAATACGGCAACAACACCGCCAACCGCGAGCTGAAGCTCAAGTATCAGGCCCTGTGCGCATGGGAACTCACCATGCCCCGCTTCACCCAGCCGGATTTCGAGTTCCTCAGCGGCAAGACCTTCCGCGCACCAAAGCCCTGGTATTACAGTCAGGTACTGGACGGAACCCTGAAATAAGCTTTTTTACAACAAATTACAGCAAAAAAAGAAATCCCGGAAGTGTATTCCGGGACTTCTTTTTTGTCGTATTTTACTGGAATAGACCGCCAAACCAGCCCAGAGTGGACTCAGTTGCATTTGCAAAGGCATCCTGAACTTCCTGAATGCTGTCCAGCAGCTTGGTGCCCTCGGTATCCTTCACCGACCAGTAAACGCCGCTGCTTGCCGAGCCATCCGAAACCGTGAAGTCACTGGTAAAGCAGAGGTTATCGCCCTGAGAATCGGTCACGACCACCATGTAGGTGTAATTGCCTGCGGGCAGTTCACCAAAGCGGATGGAGCTGTCCAGCGACTTGAAGGAGAAGATTGCCGTATTGGGTGCTGCCTGTGCAGTGAACACCGTCTGGTCGTTCTCGTCCAGCACTGCCAACTGCACATTGGTCAGGGTGGTGCCCAGCGCAGCATTTGCAGTGCCGGTCAGCGCCATGCCCTTGCCCGCACGGACATTGATGGGGTAGCTCATGCCTTCCAGACGCAGGCCGTCAGCCTCTGCAGCAATGAAGTTGTGATCTGATGCCACATACCAGTAGCAGGAGGACCTATTGACCGAAACGCTGGAGTTTTCCAGCGGGATGCGTCCGGAAGAGATGTTGCCTGCCGGATCGGAGCAATAGAAGTTGCCGTTGGTGTAGTCGGTGAGCAGCACTGCATGGGGCTGGCTGCGGTCATACAGCACGATGCCCTCCGGGTGCTGCGAAAGCAGGGTGATCAGGGTCTGCACTTTTTCCTGTTTGCGGGAGGGCAGTGTGCCGTAGCCCACCTGCATCTCCTTATATGTAAAGCTGTGGGAAAGCCCGTTGGACCATGCTGTGGAACGGACACTGTTCTCGGTCACAGTGGACCAGTCGGTCAGGCCGTCAAAATAGGCACGACGGCGCAGCATCATGGCTGCGGATGCCAGTGTGCAGGTGCCGCCGCGGCTCTGCTTGAAGTAGAAGCCTGCGTCCACGTTCAGATCAACCGCCAAGCGCCGGCAGGCAGGTGAGCATAAACACCAGTGTCAGCACAAGGCTCAGCAGTTTTTTACGGGACGGTGCAGCGGTATTCACGGGTAGGTTCTCCTTTCAGCTTCCATGGCTTGTTACGTTTACCACCATAAAGTATACCAACCTGTTACCCTTTTGTAAACGTTTGTGAAGCTTTTTTCTCAATATCAACACGTTTGGGCAGTTTTTGTTGGAGAGAATGCACAGTTTCCGGCAAGATATTCTACATTTTTTACAAAAATCCCGTCCTGACATTTTTCAAGCGCACCGCATTTTGCATTCTTTTTTCATTTTCTGACCACGCTGTGGGCAAACAAAAAAGCTCCACAGACGAACAAATTCGTCTGTGGAGCTTTTGGTCCAGCAGAACTGGACAAATCCGAACTTGTCGGGGCAAGGCCCTCCATCTTGCTTGCGCAAGACCGTTCTGTTGCTCAAAAGCCCCACTGGGGCTTTCGTTGCTTCGCAAACGCAAACTTTTTTCTCCGCAATCAGCGGTCAAAGTGTCCTCAAATCGGACGATTTGGGTGCCATCCTTGTAGTTGAACGTGAGCAGCATCCGATCATCGTACAGAAAAATGGCATTTACAAAAATTTCAATCAGTGCTTTCCGCTGCTTTTTCTGCGAAATATCGAACTTTCTAAATTTCATCAGCCAGAATCGGATGAAATCCTCATTAAAGCTGGGCTTCTTCAATTTTTCATCTGCGATTTTTGCAGTCAGTTCATCTTTCTGGATTTCCAGCGCTTCCAGACGCTCTTTCGTTGTCCGAGTGTACAAGCCGTCCTCGATCGCCTTCATCAGGTTGTCCAGCTTTTTGTTGACCTCTCGCAGTTGCTTTTCCAGCAGCAGGATCGTGGTGTTCTCCTGATTCTGGACATCCATGACCAGTTGAACGATCTTGTCGATCACCGCATCGTCCTGAATCAGCTTCATCGTCTCCCGGACGACCAGATCTTCCAGCCAGTCCTTCTGCACGGTCTTTTTGTTGCAGCCCTTACGCCGCTTGACGTTGGCGCATACTTATATTTTTTCAGCAAGTGCTTCACCATCTTACGCATACTCGCACGGGCAGTTTCTTTTTTCTGCAGGTCTATTACGCTCGCATTACTGAATTTCTGCGTTTCCAGCCATCTCCATTGCAGCGTTCGATTGACACAGGTTGAGTTATCGGCAGATACAGCAAACACAACGGGCGGCTCTGGTAACAGAGCTGCCCGTTGTGTTCGTTTATGAAAAGGAGAACTTAGATCTCATACCACTTGATCTCGTTGGCATCCAGATGCAGAGCAAAGCTGCTGCCGTCTGTGGTGTAAACGGTGGTGTCCTGCGGCTCGTAGGTGTTGTTCACCACGCAGTACTTGCCGTTTTTGACGTAGGCGTGCACCTCCACGTTGTAGTTGGAGCTGAACCATGTATGCAGCTCCTCCTCGCTGTGGGCGCTCCACAGGATAGCGCGGTAAAGGGTGCGGCTGTTGGCAAAGCTGTACGGCACGCCGCTGATGTACACGGCGCGCCCCTTGCCGAAGTCGTGGGCGGCCATCTGCACTTCCTTGTTCCGCTGCACCAGCACCTCGGTGCCCTCGAGGGCGTAGATGTTCTTTTTGCCCTCGCCAAGTCCACGGTTGGTCGGCGTCCTGCAGAATGAAATGGTCCGGGTGTTCTTCCCAGTTGTATTTGTCGTAGTTGAGGGTGAAGCCGTTTTCTTCCTCCACGCCCAGCACGCTGGCAAGCTGGAGAATGTGGCCCTGATACGGGTGACCGGAAGGCTCACCCACGCCGATAAAGCCGCCGCCGTTCCAGACGAACTTGCGGATAGCGGAGGAGATCTCCGGATCTTCCCACCAGATGCCGCCGGTGTGTGCGGTGTCGGCATCGCCGACATTGATAATGACATCCAACGAATCCAGCAGATGCGGGTCGTTCTTGATATCCTCAAAGCTGATAAACTTCACATCAAAGGGCGCACCGGACAGCATCTCAATGACACCGGCATAGCTATAGTTCTGCTTGTAATAGAGGGCGTGATGCACCATGTGACAGCCCCAAGCCCGCATTTTACCCCAACAGTTCAGCACGGCCACTCGCTTGACACAGTAGGGTGTGGTGTCCTTGATGTTCTCGTACAGTTCGCGGAACTCGTTGCAGACGCTCTCCACGTAGTCCACGAACTCCGGGAACTGCAAGGCTAGTTTCAGATAGCCGCCATAGCCGATGCGGTCGATGGGCTTGCGCAGGATAGCGCGGCGGGCTGTAACCCAGTTCTCCTTGGCTTCCCGCACGGGGTCGCCGCCCTCGTGGAAGGTGTCGGGGAAGAAGTAGGGCAGGAAACGGCCCTCGGTGTACTTCACGCCCTCAATGTCAGAGATCAGGCGCAGGGTGGAGCCGTTGCCCACGCTGCCCACTACGGCAT
>ENA-OQDD01000216-OQDD01000216.1-human-gut-metagenome-genome-assembly--contig:-NODE-216-length-24096-cov-4.516793_pt1 | contig 24096 bp, 34 predicted proteins | sample MGYA00242507_ERZ504598 | MGnify/ENA primary metagenome ERZ504598 (study PRJEB26092, sample SAMD00036318) | human gut metagenome | host: Homo sapiens | study: EMG produced TPA metagenomics assembly of...
GAAGTCTATCTCCATCCGAAAGCGACCCAGATGATCGAGCATTTGATAAGCCAATCAGCTGGTCAATGATGAAGTTCTGACCACAACGAAGGCATAACAACTTCAAAGAGAAAAGCTGCCGATCCGTGAGAATTTTTCTCTCATGGATGGCAGCTTTCTTTTTTGCACAATTCACTTTCGAGTACTCTGCTTCATTCTTGCTTACCTTTGCGCCCGATCCAGAACAGAAATCACCGTTTACAGGCACCATTTGCAGGTAACCTAGAAAACAGAATAATAGCACTCCGGTGCCGACAAATCTGTTTTCAACACTATATTCGACGATTGATCCGTTGCAATCACAGGTCATCCGCGGTATCATTAGTTCATAGGATTTAATGTAATGGAAGGTTAGTGTTCAAATGATTGTTTTAAACCTTAACCTGTGGCTGGAACTGCCGTGGTGGTTTACATAACACTATGCGGAAGTTCTTTAATTGTGGAGCTTATTGGAGAAGATTCCTCTGTTGAGTTATTATGACAAAACTATGTACAATATGGATGTGATCGGTTTTCCGTTTGCCTGATTCACGATCGGTCAAATGGAAACAGAGATGTAAGACGTTCAGTCAACGAAGGTCAAAAATTCAAGAAAGAGGAGACAAAACATGAGCAAATTCACTGACAACGCCAGTGAGAAGCTGCTTGTGGTGGCTGGAAAAATCAGCAACCAAAAGCACATGGCATCCATCAAGAATGCATTCTATACCTTGATGCCTGTCATTCTGACCGGCGCGTTCTGCACACTAATCTCCAATGTTGTGTGCTCTACCACTACCACTGGTATCAGCTTGGCTAAGCTGCCCGGTATGTCCTGGCTTGGGATGTTCACTGATCTGTTCAACGCCGCCAACTACGCGACACTGAACTTCTTTACGGTGGCTGCTGTATTTCTGATCGGTATGGAACTTGCCAAGCAGAACGGCTTAGGCGAGAGTCCGGACTCCGGCGTTGTGGCTGTATGTTCCTTTATTTCCGTCCTGCCTACTTACGTTGTGACCACCGTAAATGACGTTCAGGTCACCGTTCCCAATGTGCTGGGCAAGGATTACACCGCAGCACGCGGCCTGTTCCTTGGTATGGTCATCGCACTGGTTTCGGTGGAGATCTACAGCAAGTTTGTAAAATCTCACGTATTCGACTTTAAGATGCCGGACACCGTGCCCGCCAACGTGACCAAGAGCTTCAGTTCTCTGTGTCCGTTTGCATTCACCGTTCTTATCTGCGCAGCTGTCAACTTTGCGCTGGTCAAGCTGTGCAATAAGACCCTTTACGAGTTGATTTACACCTTCCTGCAGAAGCCGCTGGAAAGCGTTATGCAGGGTCTGCCCGGTCTGCTGATCCTCATGCTGGTGGCACAGCTGTTCTGGTGCATCGGTATCCACGGCAACCAGATCATCAAGCTGTTCGCGATCCGTTGCTGAACGCAGCCATTCTGGCAAACACCGACCTGATTGCACAGGGCGTTACCGACATGAGCAAGTACAACATCATCAACATGAGCTTCTGGGACACCTATATGTCTCTGGGTGGCTCCGGTTGTACTCTGGGTCTGATCATTGCGATCTTCCTGTTCTCCAAGCGTGCAGATTATCGTGCCATCGCCAAACTGAGCGTCGGCCCCGGCATCTTTGAGATCAACGAGTGCATGACCTTTGGTCTGCCCATCGTGCTGAACCCCTATCTGGTTCTGCCCTTCATCATCACCCCGCTGATCAACGGCACCATTGGCTACTTTGCTACCAAGATCGGCTTTGCAGGTGTAGCACTGTACGCTATGCCCTGGACTACGCCCCCGATCATCAGTGCATGGCTGTCCACCGGCGGTAGCATCGGCGCAGTGATCACACAGCTGATCTGCATTGTGGTTTCCGTGGTGATCTACACCCCGTTTGTTATTCTGGCAAACAAGGAACCCGTTGCAGAGGAAGCCTGATCCGCACACGATTCCTTTGCAGCTTGACTGAACTGCTTAACTTCTATCTGAAAGTGCTGCCCGCGTCGGGACCGTCCATGTGGCTCGGCCCGGGCTGCAGGGCAGTACTTTTGTTTTTTGAACGGAACGAAAGGGAAAATTATGCTCAGACACGTTACTTTGCCGCAGGGCTTCTTTCTGGGTGCGGCTTCCAGCGCATGGCAGACGGAAGGCTGGAACGGCAAAAAGGATACGCAGGATTCCTACATGGATCTGTGGTACAAAAACCATAAAAGTGCATGGCACAACGGCTACGGCCCGGCTGTGGCAACCAACTTCCACGACCGCTATCAGGAAGATGTGGATCTGATGAAGCAGATCGGTCTGCAATGCTACCGCACATCCCTGAACTGGGCACGGTTCCTGACCGACTACGAGAACGTGGTGGTGGACGAGGAATATGCTGCTTACTTTGAAAAGATGATTGACGCCTGCCGTGCAGCAGGTGTGGAGCCTATGATCTGTCTGGAGCACTACGAGCTGCCAGGCGAGCTGTTCACCAAATATGGCGGCTGGGGCTCCAAACACGTTGTCGATTTGTTCGTCCGCTATGCCGAGGCTGCTTTCCAGCGGTTTGGCAGCAAGGTGAGATACTGGTTCGCCTTTAACGAGCCGGTGGTGGTGCAGACCCGCGTTTATCTGGACTCTGAGCGCTGGCCTTTTGAGCAGAACAGCCAGAAGTGGATGGACTGGAACTATAATAAAGCGCTGGCTACCAACCGCGTGATGAAGCTGTTCAAGGAAGGTGGTTATCGTCAGCCCGGCGGCAAATTTGGCACCATCATCAATGTGGAGATGGCCTACCCTCGCTCCAATTCTGCCTACGATCGCGAAGCCGCGGAGATGTACGATTTGTTCTACAACAAGGTTTTTCTGGACCCCGCCATCAAGGTGCGTTCCAGCCGGGGTTCTTTGATCTGCTGGAAAGCCACGGTATCCATGTGGACGCAACCCCCGAGGAGCTGAAGGATATCAAGGAAAACACTATGGACTGGGTGGGCTTGAATCTGTATCATCCTAATCGTGTCAAGGGGCGCACCACTGCAGTGAACCCCAAAGCCCCCTTCCACCCCAACTTCTACTATGAAGAGTGGGATATGCCGGGACGCCGTATGAACCCCTTCCGCGGCTGGGAGATCGGTCCCGAAATCATGTATGATATGGGCATTCGGATGCGCGATGAATACGGCAATATGCTTGGTTCATCTCCGAAAGCGGCATGGGCGTAGAAAACGAGCAACGTTATCGGGACGAGAGCGGCATCATTCAGGATGATTATCGTATCGATTTCATCAAGGAACATCTGGACTGTGCGATCCGCGCCGCTAAAGAGGCTGCAACTGCCAGGGTTATATGCTGTGGGCATTTACCGATAACGTAAGCCCCCGCAACGCATTCAAGAACCGCTATGGGTTGGTAGAAATCGATCTGGAGCACAACCGGGATCGTCACCTGAAAAAGAGCGCGTTCTTCTACAAACAGACCATTGAGCAGCAGTCTTTTGATCTGGAGGACGACAGCGCCGAATACCGGTAAACAGCGGCGCCGCAATGCTTTCTACACTGCGGAAGGCAGGAAAGGATGGACGTAAACATGGCAGCACAGAAAAAGAAAAAGCAAAAGACTACCTATTATCAGGTGACTCCGCAGGCTACCACGGAACAGCAGCTGCGCATCCAGAAAATGCGCGACGAGCTGAACGCGCCGGATCCCAACGATCCTCACGTTTTTACCCGGTACAAAAAAATCACTTATCCCTTTGTGGTGCTGTTTCCGCCCTATGCACTGTACCGTATCTGGTGCAAAAAATCAGAATTCAACCAACGGGAAAAATACGTGCAAACGGCGGTCTGTGTACTCATCCTGTTTTATTTTATTGCATTCCGTCTGAATTGGTTCTGAAAAAACTTTTTTCAAACTTTACTCAATAAGCAAGGAGAATCTAATTATGGTTATCGTAAATGCTCCGCTGCGTGCGGATCTCTTCCGTGAAAAAGCAGAGAGTCTGGGTCTTGTGTATGTTTCCAAAGTGGGGATGAAGCTCAGCTTCAATGCTCCCAACGGCGATGACAAGGAGAAGGCTGCTGAGCTGAAGAAGCTATGCAAGGCAGACCCGCAGTTGAACACAGTTTATTTCCAGTGTACTACCGCCTGATAAAGGCACCGAATGGAGGGAAGTGTGCGAATGTTAGGAGCGAAGGAGCGGGCACTGTTGCTGGCCCTTTCTGAAACAGAATATTGCACTTCCGGCACATTGGCAAAAGCGCTGGGAGTAAGCTCCAAGACTGCACAGGGTATGGTAAAGGATCTGCGCGAAAAGCTGCAGAAAAATGGTGCGGACATTCTGGCGCGCACCCGCCATGGCTATCTTCTGCAGGTGAATGACCGTGCTCTGTTCGAGACCCTGAGCAGCGGAGAAAATGCTGCCGCGCACTTTATTCCTTCCGGTAGTGAGGAGCGGATTCATTATTTGCTGGTGCTGTTGCTCGGCCAAGTAGACTATGTAAAGCTGGATGATGTAAGCGAGGAGTTATACGTCAGCAAGTATACCATTTCCGGTGACCTGCATCAGGTAGAGGAAGAACTGGCCAAGTATCATTTGTCAATCCTGCGGCGTCCGAATTATGGCATCCGCATTACTGGCAGAGAGATCGATATCCGCAACTGCACGGCACACGTGCTGGCCAATTACAACAATATGATGCCGGACGGCGGTGCAGGCTACCGCAATATGGCACAGCGCATATCGCAGTGTCTGATGAGTGCTATGCACAAGCACGCACTGCATTTTTCCGAGATCAACTTCCGCAATCTGGTCAACACCATTTTTGCAACCATTCACCGCGCATTACAGCACGCATTTATTCCACTGCTGGAAGAGGACAGCGCACCGGACATCAACGAGAATGTGTATGCTGCCGCCCACTATCTGGCTGAGTTGCTGGAAGCACAGTTCGATATTCGTCTTCCGGAGCCGGAGGTGCTGTTTCTGGCCTTGAATATTGCCGGCAAATGCAACTACAGCAGCGCAGACCGCGAAGATGAAAACGTGGTCATCGCTCCGGAGATCATGGCGCTGGTGGACGATATGCTGGAATCCATCTACGAAAGCTTCAAGCTGGATTACGGCACAAACTTTCTGCTGCGCATGAATCTGGGACAGCATCTGGTCGCAATGGATATTCGTCTGCGCTATGGAATGCCCATTGAAAACCCACTGCTATGCGAGGTGCAAAAGCATTATTCACTGGCGTATGCACTGGCCGAACAGGCAGCAATCCCATTGCATCGGCACTATGGACGGAACGTCTCGGAGGATGAAATCGGGTTTCTGGCCTATATTTTCCAACTCACACTGGAGCAGGAACGGAAGGGCTTTGAGAAAAAGAACGTTCTGGTAGTGTGCTCTTCCGGTGGGGCAAGCTCCCGCTTGATCGCCTATCGGTTCGAGGAAGAGTTTTCCAAGTATCTGGACAACATCGAAGTATGCGACGTTTTTCATCTGGAACAATATGATTTTTCCAAGATCGATTACATCTTTTCCACAGTGCCCATCCACCAGAAGGTGAATGTTCCCATTATCCGGTAGAGGATTTTCTCAACCAGTCCAGTATGCGGGTCGTACAGAGCATTCTGAAGGTAGCTCGGCGGATTTTCTGTCCGCATATTATCAGCCGGAGCTGTTTTTTCCCCATGTGGAAGGCCGTACTAAGGAAGAAGCCATCTTTAATCTATGTACGCAGATCGACCGGGTAATGTCGCTGCCGCAGGGTTTCTATTCGGCGGTACTTAAGCGCGAAGAACTTGCCCGCACGGATTTCTGCCCGCTGGTGGCATTCCCGCACGCGTACAAGGTATTAAGTGAAAAAACTTTTGTGGCTGTAGGCATTCTGGACGAACCCATTCGTTGGGTAGAAAACGATGTACAGGTGCTGCTGCTTATCTCTATCGCAGATGGGGAGCACCCTGAGCTTCAGAAGTTCTATCTGTCCATTACCTCCTTCATGCAGGATACCGCCCGTGTGAAAAGCCTGATTCAATGCCGGGATTACCCTTGGTTCATGCGGCTTCTGTGTGGGGAAAACGGTGGAAGCAGAGAGAATAACACTCAAAAACAAAACAGCAAGACTCAAAAGGAGTATGAATCGTTATGAGCGAAGATATGGAAGCATTATACGAGGCATCCTTTACCCTGATTGGCATTGCAGGCGATTCTAAGGCGGAAAGTATGCAGGCCATTGATTGCTGCAAGCAGGGAGATTTTGAAGGTGCCCGCAAGCATCTGGCTGCCGCCGATGAGACCATGGTAAAAGCCCACGATGCCCAGACCGAAATGCTGCAGCAGGAGCCGAAGGCAATCCTGTGCCGGTAAACATCATTCTGGTGCACGCACAGGACCATTTGACCATGGCACAGGTGATGCGCGATATGGCCGAGCAGTTTATGGATTTGTACCAGACGGTGCAGACCCTGAAAGAAAGCAAGTAAAATCATGATTCAGAAAAGGAGTAAGTAGTATGAAGATCCTGTTAGCTTGTTCCGCAGGTATGTCCACCAGCCTGCTGGTCAATAATATGAAAAAGTTTGCCGATGCGTCCGATGTCATCGAGCACGCCCTGTGCGTACCGTGCCGGATATTTTGGATGACTGGGATGTGCTGCTGCTGGGTCCGCAGGTGCGATATCTGGAAAAGGAATATAAGCCTCTGTGTGAGCAGAAGGGCAAGGGCTTTGGTGTGATCCCTATGCAGACCTATGGTCGCATGGATGGCAAGGGCTGCATGGAACTGGCACGCAAGGCCGCTGCAACAAGTGATTTTTGTATAAGAGGAAACGAAACAATGAAAGATTTTGAGTATACCGTGCAGGATCAGCTGGGCATCCATGCCAGACCGGCTGGTCAGATTGCAAAGCTTGCCAAGGCACACCCAGATTGCGAGATCAGTTTTGCTAAGATCGGCGGCTCCAAAACAGCAAACGCTGCCCGTGTGATGGCACTGATGAGCCTTGGTGCAAAGCCCGGGGATGTACTGCACATCACGGTAGAAGGTGCCAATGAAGAGTCTGTGACCACGGCAATGCAGGAACTGCTGAACAACGAAAAATTGTAATTATCTTACGCTGCGGGATGCAGCAGAACAGATTCCTCCTTGAAAAGCAGCCCGGAACGAAGAATCCGGGCTGCTTTTTTGCCTTTTTATAAAAAATATAACGTTAATGCGCAAGTTAATACGTGTGATTTTCTCATGTCGTCTTCATCTTAAACCATTGGAGCATCATAAAAATACAACCTGCTATAACAAAACAGAAAGGATGCCAGACTATGGCTATACTGAAATTACAGCCCGCCTGTCGCGAAACGATCTGGGGCGGACAGCGTCTGCGAAAAGATTATCATATGCAGTACGAAGGTGCTAACATTGCGGAGGCGTGGATGTTATCCTGTCATCCGTCTGCTCCCAGCATGATTGAAAACGGAACCTATGCCGGCAAAACGCTGCAGCAGTATCTGGATGCGGAAGGTCCGCAGGTACTGGGCAGCTTTGGAATGCTTTTTCATCCTTTCCCAATTCTGATTAAACTGATTGATGCAGCACAGCCGCTGTCCATTCAGGTACATCCCTCCAACTTCTATGCTATAAACCGCGAACATCAGTATGGTAAAACAGAGATGTGGTATGTTGTGGATGCCGAGCCGGGAGCATTTTTATACTATGGATTCCGGCAGCAAATCACCCGGGAGGAATTTGCCAGGCGAATCGAAGATAATACGCTGCCTGAGGTGCTGAATGCAGTACCTGTATGCAAAGGAGATTGCTTCTATATCCCATCCGGCACAGTCCATGCTATCGGAAAAGGATCCTGATTGCCGAAGTCCAGCAGAATTCGGATGTGACCTACCGCGTTTATGATTATGATCGCAGGGATGCCACCGGCAAACTGCGTCAGCTGCACACAGAACAAGCGGAGGATGTTGCAAAGCGAACACCGCCGCGTGACGATTATAATTTTGGTGGGCATCTGATTCGGTGCGAGTACTTTACGGTAGACCGCATGACCGGTAGTTTTACTGATGTATGTGATGACGAGTCGTTCACCTCACTGGTGATACTGGATGGAAATGGTACTCTGATCGGAGAAAACGAGAAGATTCCGCTGCGAAAAGGGGATAGCTTTTTTCTGCCCGCAAACAGTGGTTCCTATCGCGTGGAGGGAAACACCGTGATTCTAAAGACCCGCGTTGGTACTATCTGAAGGAAATTGGTATAAATAGGTTTTGTTGGACTACTTATAGCAGCATCAGATATTTTTTCGGAATAGTGAAAGGCCACTCAAACTAATGCCGTCAAGTCAGTGATGGTCACCACAAGTCGATGCATTGAACACTTTCACCGGCTCAAACTTTACCAAAATCAGGGTCTTTATACCACCAGATAAACCAATCGGCGGAATTTTTTTCCAAGACCGGGCTATCAATGACACCACTGTCGATAACGGTAGACTTATCCACATCCTGAATCATTTCCTTGACCATCGGGTCAGCGATCCAGTCTTCCTCGTAATCGTATTTGAAATAAGAAGCCGTTACGCTGCATTGGCCTACATGACAGGCATCTTACCTATTAAAAAGTACGGTTCTCACTCTGCGCTAAATATGTTTACTGAGTATTCCATGACCGATCCCGATGAACTGGCACGCTGTGACGGCTTCAGATATACAAAAAATCGCCAATGCATGAGAGAAAAATCTCTCACGTTTGGCGATTTCTTTTTTACCCTAAAAGCACTCTTGCTCTGCGCTGTACCTCTTTTTCGATCATCTTCAAGCGATTTGGCGGCAGATTATAACGTGTCGCTCTGCGGTCAAAATGGAAATCCAGCAGCTTATGGAGCATCGCACGGTGACGAGGCTTCATTGCGCTCTTTGCAGCTGCAAAGAAATCATCATATGCAAGCGGAAGCAGTGTGCGGGCATATTCATCAAATGCTTTCTGGTTGTCCCAAAGATCCGTTCCGCCCAGACTGAACAGCGAGTTTCCGTGGTCAAACAGCGGTGCGGGTGCCGCAATCGTGTTGGTCTTATTATCTACCAGCACACCAAAGTTTCCATAGTGGCGGTCAGTGTTGCAGATGATCGCATCAAAGACCAGCATATCTTCCAGCGCATCCACAAAGTTCTGACCTAACGTCTGATAATACGCAAAAATTGCTTTTATTCCACCTTTGGACACAAGCTGTCCGATGGGAATATAAGAATACTCTTTGCTGGTGAACAGCTCACACTTGGAACAAAGCGTCTTTTTCAGATCTTTTGTCAGGGTGTAGCGAATCGCATTCACGCCCATCACCTGTGCAACTTGATAAGCATACAGTTCCGAGTACGGTTCAAATCCCAGATTACTGAACCTGACGTGCCACCTTTATAAAGATAGATTTTTCCGTTTTGTCTGCGCCAGCATTTTGGCAGCATCCCGTTGGTCGAGAACTCCGGGCAGGACGCAAGCGAAGTTCGTATGCTGCTGCCATATCCTGTAAAGGCGATTGCTGCCAGCACCTGACTGAATCGGTTATCGTAAAGATTTACTTTTTCAAAGGTGTCACCGGAGCCTCTGCATCTACCCAAAAGCAATCATTGAGTGAAAGACCTTTATTGGCTGCAATAATTCCAAGCGGTCGATTTAAAGAAAGCCCCACCTTAGAGAGCAGAGCGTCTACATACGCTCGGTTCTTCGGAATTGCGCGATGCCGCAGCCAGCGTTCTACACCATCTTCTGATACAGTCAGATTCAAAGGTAGAAAAGAACGGTTTTCTTCGTAGACCTTTATAAAATGGAGCCAGTATCTGCACTGTCCATGTTTGCTTCAAAGGTAAGCAGCGGCAAATCAAAATGCCGGATGGTGTAGCGCACAGCGATTTCTCCTTTCATCCATGATCTTTTCCTTTATTGTACGGCATCAGAATCCGAATGAAAAGCACCGTCGTCATTCTGCACAAAATTCAAAGATAAAATTTTATACCCAAAAATCTGCAAAAATCGGGTTTCCGAGGTCATTTTGCCGTTCCTCTCCGAATTTTGCTACAGATCTGCTACAAACTTGCTACAAACGACTGAAAAGGGGGCCTCCTACACGTTTCATTATCAATATGCAAAGTGAATCCGTTTCACTTTTGCATATTAAAAAGCACGTAGATACAAGAAAAAGCCGCTTACCTTTTCAGGTAAACGGCCTTATGTTTGGTGGAGAATTAGGGACTCGAACCCCAGACCCCCTGCGTGTGATGCAGGTGCTCTAACCAGCTGAGCTAATCCTCCATATTTTGTTTTGTGCGTTCCGAACTGGAACGTGATTATTATAGCACGGCCTTTGCCAAAATGCAAGCCCTAATTTTAAAAAAATCACACTTTTTGTATCCGCTTTCCGGTTGCCCTTTGATGCCAAATCGTGTATACTGAACACAGAAACTTTCCCACCGGGAAAAGAGGTACAAAAAATGCTGACACTTCGTGGAATCATTACGCTGATCGTTCTGATCGTTCTGTTTGCACTGGCCGTTGTGTGGATTTCCAAGCAGGGCGGCTGGAAGGGCGAGGGCTGCGGCGGCAACTGTGCATCCTGCCACAGCCACTGCGAAAAACAGGACCCGAACAAAAAAGCCTGAGTTCAAAAATGCCCCCGGACATTGCCTGCTGGCAGCGTCCGGGGGCATTCTGCTTTCAGCTTTCCGTCTCGCGGTAAAACACCCCGCGCTCTGCCGCGTACACGGCAATGGTGCTCAGCAGGTCCTGATGGGCTTTCTGGTAAGTAGTGCGGCCGATGTGCAGCTGATCGATCACATCGTCCTCCGTGCGGTGCTGTACATAGCGCAGCTCGAACAGATCCGCACGCAGCGGGTCGTTTTGCCGGTAATAGGCAAGGCCCTCCTCAATGGCGGCGCACCAGCTGCGCTCCACCGGGCTTCGTGCACGCTGCCGCATCCCATACCGGTACAGTGCCAGCCGCGTCTGATTTCTCTGCTCGCTTGTCATGTTCTGCCCTCCTCTTTTCATCCGCGCGGCGTGCCAGCACTTCGCGGCGGTTCTGCTCTTCAAAAAAGCAGAGATCCCGCTCGTACATGCTCAGACCAAGCACCGCGCTCAGCCGTTCTGCTTCGCTCAGCTTGAACTGTGTGCGCCCCTGCAGTTTCAGGTTCAGCGCATTGGGGCTGATCTTCAAGCTCGTGCCACATACTGCATCTTGTACCCACTGGCGCGGATATAATCCCGGATCATTTCAGTATTTGCCATATTCCGCTCTCCTTTTTTCGTATCGGCAATGCCGTTCAACAATCTTTAGTTGTAGTATATTCCTGCATTGATTCAGTGTCAACCCATTTTTGCAAATTCGCAGAAAAAAGTTGATTTTAATGCAATTTTTTGGTATACTTCTGGTAACAGCATTCTTTTTACAGAACAACCATACGTTTTCAGAGAGGTTTCGCATGTCTGAGCTTTCTACCCGTCTGCATCTGCGCCGCAAAGAACTGGGCCTTTCGCAGGAAGAGCTTGCCCAGCGCATGGGCTATCGGTCCAAATCCTCCATTACCAAGCTGGAAAAAGGCATCAACGACCTGCCGCAGTCCAAGGTGGAAGAGCTGGCAGCCGCGCTGGAGACCACCCCTGCCTATCTGCTGGGGCTGGACACACCCTGTCCGCCGCCGGGCTTTGAGCCGCTGCCTGCCATGACGCAGGTCCCGCTGATTGGTTCCATTGCCTGCGGCACTCCTATCACGGCAGAGCAGAACATTGAACGCTATATCGGCGTTCCCGCCGCGTGGCGCGCCGACTTTGCCCTGACCTGCCACGGTGACAGCATGTCCCCCACCATCTGCGACGGCGACATCGTATGCATTCGCTGCCAGCCGGAGGTGGAGCAGGGCGAGATCGCCGCAGTGCGCATTGGCGGCGAGGCCACCCTCAAGCACTTCCACCGGCAGGGTGATGCTGTGATGCTGCTTGCGGACAATGCCGCCGTCTGCCCACCCATGATCTTTACCGGCCTGCAGCTGGAAGAGCTGCACATTGAGGGCCGCGCTGTCGGCCTGTGCCGGGGGCTGTGAGCCGCCTGCAGTCTTTCAGGCACGTTTCATAAAAGGAGGAGGCTTCTCATGTTTTTCTCCCGCAAAAAGCCTGCCCGTTCTTACGACCCCGCCACCCAGCAGCCTGCACTGCGGTGCAGCATCTGCACCGGGGAGCAGGTGGCCGGTTTCATCTCCCCGGATGGCCATTTTGAGGACGTTCAGCTCATTCGCACGCCTCAGGAACTGGACGCATTCCGGGCACGGTACAGCATCCCGCCGGAATGCCCCCTGAAAAAGATCTATTAAAAGGAGTTCGCCATGCCCACTGCACCTGAAGAGATGACCCTGAAGGTCATTGCCCATATCCATACTGCCTTTCCCACCAAGTTCGGCATCCCGCGCCAGAGCGGCCTTGTGGACGAGCTGCGCGGCGAGGTGATCTTTACGCCCGAATACCGCAATGCCGATGCCGTGCGCGGTCTGGAAGATTTTAGTCACATCTGGCTGGTGTGGCAGTTCTCCGGCGCGGTGCGGGACAGCTGGTCCCCCACTGTACGCCCGCCGCGTCTGGGCGGCAACACCCGCATGGGCGTGTTCGCCACCCGGTCGCCGTTCCGCCCCAATCCTTTGGGCCTTTCCAGCGTGCGTCTGGAAGGCATCGAGCACCGGCCGGACATTGGCCCGGTGCTCATCGTGCGCGGTGCCGACCTGATGGATGGCACCCCCATCTACGACATCAAGCCTTACATCCCCTATGCCGACTGCCACCCGGATGCCGCCGAGGGCTTTACCGGCCAGACCCAGTTCCACCGTCTGCAGGTACAGTTCCCGCCCGAACTGCTGGCACAGGTGCCGCAGGCCGACCGCGCCGCCCTGACCGGCGTACTGGCAGGTGACCCGCGCCCCTCCTACCAGCACGACCCGCAGCGGGTGTACGGCATGGAGTTCGGCCCGGTAGAGGTGCATTTTACCGTGGATGGCGAGATGCTCACCGTGACCGGCATCGCCCGCCGCTGAGAGGAAGCGTTTATGGAACTGCGGAACATCAATACCTTTTGCACATCGCCGAGCTGCACAGCTTTCCCGCACTGCGCGGCAGCTGGGCTATTCCCAGTCGGCGGTGTCCTCCCAGATCGCACAGCTGGAAGCAGAGCTGGGCGCACCGCTGTTCGACCGCGTGGGCAAGACCGTGCGGCTCACCGATGCGGGCCAGACCTTTTTAGGCTATGCACGCACCCTGCTGGCCACGGCCCAGCAGGCGCAGGCTGCCCTGCAGCCCGCCCGGCAGATCAGCGGCAGTCTGCGCATCGCGCTGGCGGATTCGGTGTGCTCCACCTTCCTGCCCGGTCTGCTCAAACGCTACCACGCCCTGTGCCCGCAGGTGGAGCTGGTGCTGTGCACCGCCACTGCCGACGGGATGCTGCAGATGCTGGGCACAAATCAGATCGATCTGGCCTATACGCTGGACCAGCCCCTGCTGCAGCCCAATCTGGTGCTTGCGGCGGATGTGCCGGAGCCGGTGTGTTTTATTGCACCGTCGGCTCACCCGCTTGCCGGGCAGGAAGTTGTTACGCTGGAAGAGCTGCCCCGGCAGGAATTTCTGCTCACTGAGCGCGGCATGAGCTACCGCGACGCTTTGGATCAGTGCCTTGCCGCCCGCGGCCTTGCCATCCACCCTTATCTGGAGCTGGGCAGCGCTGCGCTGCTGTGCCAGATGGTGGAGCAGGGCATGGGTCTTTCCTTCCTGCCGGAGTACATCGTGCGTCCGGCGCTGGCCGCAGGTCGTCTTGCCCGGCTGAATGTGCCGGACTGCACCGTGGAGATGCATCGTCAGCTGTTTTATCACCGTGACAAATGGCTGACCCCTCAGATGAAAGCCTTTATCGAGCTGGTGCGCCAGCCCGCGCCCAGCACTGCCAGCAAATGAAAAGAGCACGGTCCATTGAAGCGCAAAGCTGAACACACAAACGAAAAACCGCCGAAGGCTTTCCTTCGGCGGTTTTTCTTATGATAGGAGGATCAAAAATGATCGTCGCTAAATATTAGTTCAGGATGGTCAGCTCGGTCTCGATGTCGAACAGGTGGACCTTGTGGGGATCGAATGCAACGCGGACGGTGTCTCCGTTGCGTGCCTTGGAGGTGGGAGCCACACGAGCGGTCATCTTGTTGCCCTTGTACTCCAGATACAGGTAGATCTCAGCGCCCATCATTTCGGAGACGTCCACCTGAGTATCCAGCTGGCAGTCAGCGTGCTTTGCCATAAACTCGGCTCGTCGTCGATGTCCTCGGGACGGACGCCCATCTTGATCTTCTTGCCGACGTAAGCATCCAGCTTGCCGTCTGCGGTCTTCTCCTTGGGCAGGGGGATCACGTCGCCGCCCAGATCAACACCGTACAGCTCACCCTTCTTGATCAGGGTGCCGTCCAGGAAGTTCATCTGGGGGCTGCCGATGAAGCCAGCAACGAACATGTTGCAAGGCATATCGTACAGGTTCTGCGGGGTATCGACCTGCTGGATGATGCCGTCCTTCATAACAACGATACGGTCGCCCATGGTCATAGCCTCGGTCTGGTCGTGGGTAACGTAGATGAAGGTGGTAGCCAGCTTCTTGTGCAGCTTGATGATCTCGGTACGCATGGAGGTACGCAGCTTAGCATCCAGGTTGGACAGAGGCTCGTCCAGCAGGAAGACTGCCGGGTTACGAACCATTGCACGGCCCAGAGCAACACGCTGACGCTGACCACCGGACAGAGCCTTGGGCTTGCGGTCCAGCAGGTGCTCGATCTCCAGGATCTTAGCAGCCTCGTGCACGCGCTTGTCGATCTCGTCCTTCGGGGTCTTGCGCAGTTCCAGACCGAAAGCGATGTTCTTGTAAACGGTCATGTGGGGGTACAGAGCGTAGCTCTGGAACACCATTGCGATATCACGATCCTTCGGGGGAACGTCGTTGATCAGACGGCCACCGATGTACATTTCGCCCTTGGAGATCTCCTCCAGACCGGCGATCATGCGCAGGGTGGTGGACTTGCCGCAGCCAGAGGGGCCGACGAAGATGATGAATTCCTTATCCTGGATCTCCAGGTTAAAGTCGGTAACAGCGGGAGCGGTAGCACCCGGATAGATCTTATAGATGTGCTGGCAGCTGATCGAAGCCATAGTCGTTTGCCTCCATAATTTTTAAGGTTCTCACGCTCTTGACGGCGTGTTCATTCGTTGGTACTATAATAACAGATAATTTTGTGATATAAAATAGCATTTTATTGATTAGAGGTGTCAGATATTGCTTTTTGACTGGAACACCATCGCTTTTCCCGCTTCCGTGCAGGATCTGCAGCTGTCTGCCCCCCTCACCCTCTCCGGCGAAGGACTGTGGGTGTGCCTTGTGTCCAGCGGCCAGTGCTCTGCATCCGTACCTGCTGCCGGGCCGCTGCCGCTGGGTGCAGCGCTCATTTTGCCGCCGCAGTCCGTGCCTGCCGGGCACCTGATCCTGAGCCGTGCCCCGCTGGCCCTTGTGCCGGAAAGCATCTGCCATCTGCTCTGCGTCCAGCTTACCGGGCAGGCGGCTTCCCAGTTTCTGGCCGGGCTGCACGAACTGCCCTTCCTTGCCAAGGGCGGTTCCTGCCCGGCCGCTGCCGACTGATGGACCGCCTTGCTGAGGAAAAGACCGCCCACAGCCGTGCCCGCAGCCAGTTGGCCTACGCACTGCTGTGTGAGCTTTCTGACGCCGACAGTGCCGCGTCCGCCCTGCCGCCGCTGGTGCAGGCCGCCATTGAGGACATCCGCGCAAACTACGCGGGCCTTTACGGCGTGGAGGAGCTGAGCGAACGGCTGGGCGTGTCCAAGAGCCATCTGGTGCGCACCTTTACCGCAGCCATTGGCGTGCCGCCGGCAAATACCTCACCACGGTGCGCGTTGAAGCAGCCCAGCGGCTGCTGCTCCACCGGGAGTACACACTGGACGTGGTAGCCAGCCTGTGCGGCTTTTCCGGTGCCAACTACCTGTGCCGGGTGTTCAAAAAGAAACCGGCCAATCCCCCGCACAGTGGCGGGCAATGGCCGGTCACGCCGCGCAGAGTGGGCTTTCGCCCGAGGAATCTCTGCGCGAACAGGAGCTTTATATTTAAAGGCTATGCGGTCTGCTTTTTACCGCGCAGCAGCAAAAACAGGGTCAGCACTGCGGTGAGCAGTTCCGATGCCGGGAACGCTGCCCACACACCATTCATGCCAAACAGGCGGCTCAGCACCAGCGAGCAGACCACGATGGCCACCATGCCGCGGCAGATGGAGGTGACGGAAGCTTCCACCGGGCGGTTGGTCGCGCTCAGATAGCCTGCCGCCACGATGTTGAACCCGGCAAAGAAGTAGCCCACAAAGTACAGCCGCATGCCCATGTGGCAAACTGCGCCATCTGGGTGGAGTTCTCGCTGTTGAACACGCCCACCAGCGCATCGGTAGCACCAAAGATGATGCCGTACAGCACCGCTGCCAGCACCAGTGCGGTGCAGCTGCCCAGGATGAGCAGCTTTCTGGCACCGGCCTTGTCGCTTTTTCCGTAGCACTCGCTCACCAGCGGCTGTGCACCCTGTGCTACGCCGTTGAAGATGGCCGTTGCCACCAGCGCAAAGTTCGCCACCACGCCATAGGCCGCCACCGCCACATTGCCCGCCAGACCCAGCAGCAGGAAGTTGAATACGGTGGTGGTAACGCCGGAAGACATCTCACCCACAAAGCCGGAGATGCCAAGCTGGCAGCTCTGGCCCAGCAGCCTTGCCGAGGGGCGCTGGCGCACGAACTGCACGCTGTTCTTCTTTTTAAAGAAGTGGCGGCTGCAGATGGAAATGCTGATGATGGGAGACACGGCGGTGGCCAGCGCCGCACCGGCCAGCCCCAGACCCATGGGAAACATGAAAATATAGTCGAACACCACATTGAACAGGCTGCTGCTCAGGGTAGCCACCATGGCAAGGGAGGGGTCGCCGTCGTTGCGCACAAAGGCCGACACGATATAGTTGCACATGAAGAAGGGCGTGAACATAAGGAAGATGCGGGCATACGGGATGCCCAGCGCCACGATCCCCGCGTCACCGCCCATCAGCCGCAGAAGGCCGCCGGGCGCAAAAATGCCCACCAGCAGGAACGGCACGCTGAGCACACAGGCGCAGAAGATGGCATTGGAAAAATAGCGCTGGCAGCGCTCGTCTCCCTGCACCTTGAGGATGGCATAGCGGGTGGCCGCGCCAAGGCCGACCATGGAGCCGACGGCAAAGATGAAGTTGTAGACCGGCAGGCAGAGGTTGAGCAGGGTAACGCCGTCGGTGCCCGCCGCCTGCGAGATGAAATAGGTATCGGCCAGAATGTAGCACGAGGTGCCCAGCAGGCCGAAGATATTCTGTGATACATATTTAAAGAACTGTTTTGTCAGGTTCATCCAAGTTCCCTTTCATGGCATTTTTTACGCATACCGGCATATTTTAGCACACCCCAAAATGCAAGTCAACACAAAAACGCCCTGTACCGCGCAAAAAAGCATTGACAGCCCGGGCTCTGGCCCTTACACTGGGAGCGGTCACAAAATCATCCCCTCGCCGGGGGAAGTCTTTTATTACCAGCATCTTAATTTGGGAGGTTCTCTATGTCCGGCAGCACACTGTTTTCCATTGGCGAAGCACTCATCGATATGATCCCGTCCAGGGTGGGCTGTTCTTTTGACGAGGTTCCCTCGTTCAGCCCGCGCACTGGCGGCGCACCGGCCAACGTGTGCGCCGCCTTTGCCCGGCTGGGCGGCAAAAGTGCTTTTCTGAGCCAGCTGGGCGACGACCCCTTCGGCCACAAGATTGCACGGGAGCTGGAAGCCTGCGGCATCGACCTCTCCCATCTGGCCTTTACCGATAAGGCCAGCACGGCCCTTGCCTTCGTCAGTCTGGAAGAGGACGGCAGCCGCACCTTCAGCTTCTACCGCAAACCCTCGGCGGACCTGCTTTATTCTCCGGAGCAGATCGACCCTGCATGGTTCGCCGATGCCTTTGCCCTGCACTACTGCAGCGTGTCACTGGTGGACAGCCCCATGCGCTACGCCCACCTTGCGGCCATTGCCGCCGCACGCGAAGCTGGTGCTATCGTCAGCTTTGACCCGAACCTGCGCTTTCCCCTCTGGCCGGACCGCGACATGCTGCGCGGGACGGTGCTGCAGTTCCTGCCGCTTTCCAACATCCTCAAAATTTCGGACGAAGAGCTGGAATTTCTCACCGGCACTGCGGACATTGAATCCGCCCTGCCGCAGCTGCTTGTGGGCGATGTGCAGCTGGTGCTGTACACCTGCGGCAGCAGCGGTGCCCACGCCTATACCCGCACCGCCCACGGCTTTGCCCCCTGCCGGGAAGTCCGGGCTGTGGACACCACCGGTGCAGGCGACGGCTTCATCGGCTCGTTTTTGTGGCAGCTGGAACGTGATGGCGTGACACTGGAAAAACTGGCAAAGCTCAGCAAAACAAAGCTGAACGAATACCTTGCCTTTTCCAACCAGTTCTGCGGCATCAGCGTGCAGACGAATGGTGCCATCGACAGCTACCCCACCCTTGACCAGATGCAGTAAAACATACAATATGCCCTACGTCACAGAACCGCAGGGCTTCTTTTTCATTTACAATTTGTAGTATTGCGCTGCCATATTCCAATTTTGTCCTGTTTCCGACATCTTTTCTGCCAGTTTAAGATTTGTTTATCCTTTGTACAAGCCTTGTTTTTATTCTCTGCCCGGTTCCATGATACCATAAGGGCAAGAACAACAAGCAGGGAGCTTTATCCATGTCCTTTGAATTTACCTTCTGGATGCCTTACAGGCTCTACGCTGTCCGGTGCTGGATGCACTGGCGGTGTTTTTCGATCAGGCCGGTGCCCACGGTGAGATCTGGATCGCCTTCACGGCGGTACTGCTGGCGTTCCGGCGCACCCGCCGGGCCGGGCTGGCCATGGCGCTGGCGCTGGGCCTTTATATGCTGGCGGGCCACTGCGCCTTAAAGCCGCTGTTCGCACGCCCGCGCCCCTGCGACCTCCGGCCGGAGATGCTCACGCTGGTGGCCCGGCCCCATGGCTGGTCCTTCCCTTCCGGACACACATCCTCCGCCTTTGCCGCTGCCTTTGCGCTCTGGCTGCAGAACCGCAGGCTCGGCATCCCGGCTCTTGTGCTGGCCGGGTTCATCGGCTTCACGCGGATGTACCTGTATGTGCATTTCCCCACCGACATTCTGGGCGGCGTAGCACTGGGCCTTGCAGTGGGGGCCTGCGGCTCCATGCTGGCAGATAAGATCAGCAAACAAATGGGCGAAACGAAGTGAAGTAAACGAACTGTATAAACCAATTTCGTCTCGCACTCGTTCTTGCTTTGCTTTTTACATTCAGATGAAGTATATCGCTTCGATCCTATTCGTGAAAAAGAGCCTCGAATCCGCAGATTTTTCCGAGGCTCAACGAATTATAATAGAATTTCCGCTAAAACAGCCAAAGCGCACGCGGCGGCTATTCCCAATCGTTCTCTTGCATTCAGGTAAAAACAAAAGCAGCCAGCACCGTGGAAAGGAGGATAAAGCGGTGCTGGCTGCGGTATGAGAACTCCCGAACTTTGCGGCGGATCAGGAGGGATTTGGTAGTCTGTCCGCCGTCGTTGGCGATTGCCTGGCATAGGCGGGGGACAGTGTTTTAATAAGTACCTGCTGGGCTGTGCCAGATGCACCAGCCCCCGCAGGTGAAAGCCCTTGTCGGCTTTGGGGAGATGTCTTTGCATCTCCCTGACTGCACCCTTATACTACCAGACAATCGTGGCATTTCTTTGTGGAGTTTTTGAACAATTTGCAAATAGATTTTCAGGTGTTTTCAAAGGAGGCCCCAGCTTACCGGGGCGGCGGGCCGAAGTTTCTCCGAAGACCGTCCGCTGGGGTGGGACTGGAGTCCCGGGCTGTTCGCGGAGAAAGCTTCCTACTGGCCTGCATTCATGCTTTTACTGCGCCCCGAAAAATTCCTTGGCGATGTCCGCGCTGCGCTTGGCATCCTTGGCGTACCAGTCCGCGCCGATCTTCTCGGCATATTCCGGGGTCAGCACGGCACCGCCCACCATGATCTTGCAGTCCAGGCCCGCTTCGTGCAGGGCGGCGATGGTCTCCTCCATGCTCTTGAGGGTGGTGGTCATCAGGGCGGAAAGACCCACCAGATGCACATTCTTTTCCCGCACGGTGTTCACCACCGTCTCCACCGGCACATCACGGCCAGATCGATCACCTCAAAGCCGTAGTTTTCCAGAATGACCTTGACGATGTTCTTGCCGATGTCGTGCACGTCGCCCTTGACGGTGGCCAGTACGATGCGGCCCTTGCTGGCGCTGCCCTCGCCCTTCTGGGCAATGACGTTCTTGATCTCCTCAAAGGCGCTCTGGGCCGCACTTGCGGCCTGCAGCAGCTGCGGCAGGAACAGCGTGCCCTTCTCGTACTTGGCACCCACGATGTCCAGCGCCGGGATCAGCGCTTCGTCCACCACTTCCAGCGGCTGCTTTTCGGCCAGCAGTGCCTTGGTCTGGGCGGCGGCATCACCCTTCAGGCCCTTTTCCACTGCCTTCATCAGTGGAGCGTAAGGGCCGGTAAGCTCTGCGCTCTCACCGGATGCCGAAGCCGCAGGCACCGCCTGCGCGGCCTGCCGGATGGCTGCGGATGCAGGCACACGGTCGGCATACCGCTCAATGTACTTGGTGCTCTGCGGATCGCGGTTGGTCAGCACGTTGTAAGCATACACCGCCGCCATCATCTCCTCGCTGGAAGGGTTCATAATGGCGAGGTCAAGGCCCGCATACATGGCCATGGTGAGGAAGGTGGTATTCAGATAGGGGCGGCAGGGCAGGCCGAAGCTGATGTTGGACACGCCCAGAATGGTGCGCACGCCCAGCTCTTTTTTGCAGGCTTCCCAGTGCCTGCACGGTGGCCAGAACGTCCTTCTGCTGGGCGCTGGCGGTCAGGGTCAGACAGTCGATGTAGATGTCCTCCCGCGGGATGCCGACGGCAAGGGCCGCCTCCGTGATGCGGCGGGCAATGGCCACCCGGTCCTCGGCGGCGGGCAGGATGCCCCGCTCATCGATGGCAAGGCCCACGATGGCCGCGCCGTACTTTTGCACAGGGGCAGGATCGCGTCCAGCTTTTCCTGCTCGCCGTTGGTAGAGTTGACGATGGGCTTGCCGTTGTACACGCGCAGGCCGTTTTCCAGTGCCTGCACATTGGAGGAATCCAGCTGCAGCGGCAGGCTGGTGACGCTCTGCAGGGCCTTGACCACCTTGGGCATCAGGGCAGGCTCGTCCACGCCGGGTGCGCCCACGTTCACGTCCAGCACCTGAGCACCAGCTTCCACCTGACTGACCGCCTGCTCCAGAACGTAGTTCATATCCTCTTCCCGCAGTGCCTGCTGGAAGCGCTTTTTGCCGGTGGGGTTGATGCGCTCACCCACACCGTGATGCCGTCCACGTTGACGAAATCCACCGGCGTACACAGCACCGAGGGCATTTTGTGGGCCGGACGGCCGGGTACGCAGCCTGCAAAAACGCTGTTCAGCAGCTTGATAAACTCCGGTGTGGTGCCGCAGCAGCCGCCCGCCGCGAACAGATGCAGTTCCCGGTAGGGCTTCATTTCCATGGCGAAGAGCTGCGGGGTGATATCGTAGCCGCTGCCGTCGGCCCGGGGCAGGCCCGCATTGGGCTTGACGAACACCGGAAAGTCGCCGGGCACAGCCTCTGCCAGACGCTTTGCCATGGGAAAGATCTCCTTGGGGCCCAGTGAGCAGTTGATGCCCACCGCGTTGGCACCCAGGCCACGGGCGGTCACGCCGAAGCTTTCCACCGTGCAGCCGGTAAAGGTGCGCCCGCCGGCTTCAAAGCTCATGCTGGCTAAGATAGGCAGGCCGCTGTTTTCCTTTGCGGCCAGCAGAGCGGCTTTCAGCTCGTACAGATCGGTAAAGGTCTCAAAGAAAATGAGGTCGGCCCCGGCGGCAGCGCCTGCCCGGACGATGCGCGCATACTCGCTCACCGCATCCTCAAAGGCCAGCGTTCCGCTGGGTTCCAGCAGTTCTCCCAGCGGGCCGACATCCAGCGCGGTCAGGGCACCGTAGGGCGCACAGGCGCGCTTGCAGTTGGCGATGCCCGCCGCAATGATTTCTTCCAGACTGTAGGCGCTGCCCGCCAGCTTGTGGGCCGATGCGCCAAAGGTATTGGCGTTGACGATGCGGCTGCCCGCAGCGGCATACTTGGCATGGATGCTCTCGATCAGCTCCGGGTTCGTGATGTTCAGCTCCTCCGGCTTTGCACCCAGCTTCAGGCCCGAAGCCTGCAGCATGGTGCCCATGCCGCCGTCCAGCAGGACGGTATTGCTCTGCTTGAAAAGTTCACTCGCTTGCACAGGTCTTTCCCCTCTTTCTATACTCACACCGGGTGCGCAGCACGCAGTGGCCGCACCCGGCCAGTTTTCCCTTTACCGGGTGGCCGCTGACCCCCAGAATGGCCGTCACGCTCTTGCGCGGGGTCATCAGGTTGGTATCGGTCACACACAGGCCCGCCCGGCGCACCGTATCCAGCGCGTTTGCCACCAGCGGCTGTACTGCAATATCCCAGTCACCGTAGCCGGGCGAAAACCGCCCGGTCAAATACTTTCCCTCTTTTGCGGCCCACTGGCGCAGCTCTGCTTCGGCTGCGTCTGCGGCCTGCTCGGCCAGCGCGCTGCCCAGTGCGTCGGACGCACGCCCGCCGCGATATCTCCCACACCGGCACGGCGGATCTGTGCATCCACGCCGGGGCCAAGGGTCACGGCCAGCAGCACCGCCTGCGGGCAGTTTTCCAGATGCTTCATCACATCCCCACCCCGCAGGATGCCTGCTTCGGCAAGGGCAGCCGTGTCCGCTTCCAGCCAGACCGCCCGGGGCGTTGCCGCCGCCAGCAGCGGCATGGCGCATGTTTCCAACAGGGTCATGGTGCGGTCGTCCGGTTCCCCTCTGGCCCCGAAATACCGCGCTGCCTGTGCTGTATCGATCGCCGCCGGTTTTGCCAGCACCAGCGGCTGCGGTGCACCGATCATCCGCCGCACCTCCTTGCTTTTTTGAAATAAAGTGGTCTTAAGTATACCGCACCTGTGGGATTTTATCAATCCCGCAGAGCGGCGGATAAAAGAAAACTCCCTCAGTCACAGCTCACGCCGTGCCAGCTCCCTCAAGGAGGGAGCCTCTGTCGAAAAGGTAAGCTTTTCGGTTTTGCCAAAGGCCCCATCAGAGGGGGCTGTCTGTGAAGCAGACTGGGGGAGTTCGTTCTTTATTTGATGCAGCTGGAACAGGGCGTATAGCCTGCTTCCACGGCTTCCTGATAGCTGGAGAAGAGGATCTGGTTCTTCTCTGCCGGCAGGTTCGGGCAGGTAGCAGATGGAACTTTTTGCTGTTCACATTGCCAATGTACGCCTGCTGGGCCCGTGCTGGATGCCGCCGGGTCGGTGGGGTTCAGCGCGGAATCTGCCGCAAAGTGCTCGGTGCCCACGGTGTAGTTCTGGCCGTCACTGCCAATGGTGATGGTGCCCTGCAGGTCGGTGCGGTACACATCCACCCTGGCATCCCGCAGGATGCTCAGCGTTTCCTCGTGCGGGTGGCCGTACTTGTTGTTCACGCCGCAGGAGATGATGCCCATTTCCGGCAGCACCGCGTTCAGGAAGAGGTAGCTGGTGGAGGTGCTGGAACCGTGGTGGCCCACCTGCAGCACATCGGCCCTGAGGTTCGCGCCGCTGTTCACAAGGTCGGTCTCCGCAGTCTTTTCCATGTCGCCGGTCAGCAGGAAACTGGTGGAGCCGTAGTCGATGCGCAGCACAATGGAGGTATCGTTGGTGTCGCTGTACTGTGCCACCGGCCAAGCATGGTCACGGTAGCGCCGCCCAGCGGCCACATCGTGCCCACGGCAGGCACCTCTACCTGCAGGCCCTGCTGTTGGGTGTACTTGACAAAATCCTGAAAGCACTTGGTGG
>ENA-OQDD01000217-OQDD01000217.1-human-gut-metagenome-genome-assembly--contig:-NODE-217-length-24058-cov-2.770549_pt1 | contig 24058 bp, 25 predicted proteins | sample MGYA00242507_ERZ504598 | MGnify/ENA primary metagenome ERZ504598 (study PRJEB26092, sample SAMD00036318) | human gut metagenome | host: Homo sapiens | study: EMG produced TPA metagenomics assembly of...
AGGAATTTTACAACGAAAAGGAAGAGGAATGATTATTGTCCCGGCTAAACATATTTTGGCTGAAAAATTGGCAAAGTCGACATCAAATGAAGAACCAATAATGGTTCAGTACAAGAGATTATGCGAAGGTGCAGAATTACCAACGGATAATATGGATACCGCCAAGGCTTTATTAAATGATTTAATAAAGCAGATGAAGGGTAGACAAATTCTGTTTAACATTAATGATCTACCATTGAATACTGCAGCAGAAATCAATATTGCAAGAAGACGTTTAGAAAATATCTTATCTCAAACAGATGAAATCCAGTATGCGAAAGAACAATGTAATCAATGGCAGGAAATAGCAGATTATATGGAGTTATTGATTAAAGGTGGAGGAAAGCGTACATACGATGATGATAATGTTATTGAAGTACCAAAAGATGAGACTCCGGCATATTTGGAGTGGATTTTATGGAGAGCTTCTTTAGCTATTGATCACATGGTCAATAAACCTTATGAGGTAAGAGGATTTAAATTAGATTCTGATTTTCTTCCAGTATCTGCCGCTGGTGGAGGAAAAGGCGATCTATATTGCGAATTTAATGACTTTACAATCTTAACGGAAGTCACGATGTCTACGTCATCACGCCAAGAAGCAATGGGAGGGCGAACCTGTAAGAAGGCATGTGTCGGATGCTGTCTTAAAATATGATAAGCCAGTATATGGAATGTTTATTGCTGTGAAAATAGATACCAATACGGCGGAAACATTTAGACATGGAATTTGGTACGCACGAGGAGATTTAAAGCAGAGATTGGACATTGTTCCACTAACATTAGCCAGTATCGGGAATATTTTATGGCGATGTTTAGAACAGGTCACGCTAATCCAGAAAAACTACGAGAATTGATTTTGCTATGTGAAACCAGAAGAGATATTTTGAATGCACCGGGATGGAAGGCATATATAGGGAATACAGTTGATGAAAAAATAAAAAGAATGGAAAAAGGACCATTAGTAAGTAAAAGTAAAGAATTACCGATAGTGCCACCAGGAGCAAACATATGTCATCTGATATATGGCGAAGGACGAGTGGTTGCAATGGATGTGTATTTTCCCGAAGCAAAGGTGAAAGATAAAAAAATTCCATATTTAGTGGGGATTCCAGATGAAATTAGTTTGTATGCAGATGGAAAAACTATATTGCATGAAAGATATGGCGAAGGTATAATACGTGCATATGTGGTTGCTTTTCAAAATGAAATAATACCATTATGTTTTCCTAAAGTGTTTAGTGAGGGATGTGTAAAGATATTGTAAATGAAGGATAAAAAGTATAATTTTGCATAAGATAAGGAGTAGATAATGTATAATTATATAAGTAATTATAAAGGACGAACTGATTTGGTCGATTTATATGGAGATAATTCATTGTTATTGTATGCGTTACAATTGAGATATGACATTGAAGATATAATATCAGTTGCTTCGGAAGCGTTGACAGATGGAAGTGATGATAAAAAGTGTGATTTGATTTATATAGATAGAGATTCGGGATTTGCAGTTGTGGCGCAAGCTATATGAAGAAAAATCCGACGGAAACAGACTTGGCGAAGGTAAATAAAGCAAGTGATTTAAATACGGCAGCATCATGGATTTTTACGAGAGATATAAATGATATACCAGATAGAATAAAAGATTCAGTTAATGAGTTACAAGAAGCTATTAAAGATGGCGATATTAACACAGTTTATTTTTGGTATGTTCATAATATGAATGAAAAAATAATCCAGAAGTTCAGGAGGAATTGAATACTGTTCAGATTGCAGCACAAAAATTGGTAAATAATTTGGCTGGAGATAATTCTGTTAAAATAGTTTCATTAGAAGTTGGAAATGATACGATTGAACGTTGGTATAATAGCTCTAGTAAACGAATTACAATTGAAGAAGAGATTGATGTAGAAGGAAATGGAAAAGCCTTTGAAGTCAAGGGAGGAAAGTGGAAATCTTGTGTAACAGCTGTAAAAGGTAGCTGGATACGAAAACTTTACTTAATGTATAAAGATGATCTTTTTTCTGGAAATCCAAGAAACTATTTAGGGGCGGGAAAAAGAAAAAATAAAATTAATTTAGGCATTATGGACACAGTGCAAGAGCAACCAGAAAATTTTTGGGCATATAACAATGGATTAACAGCATTAGTGAATGATTATGAAATAGATGATGACAATATAACAAAGGTACATGGAATAACTATTATTAATGGAGCACAATCAACGGGAGCTATTGGAGCTGTTGAAAGCTTAAAAGAAGATTTTCTTGTGCCGATACGTTTTATTGTATGTAGTGATCCTAAGATCATAGAAGAAATTATTAATAATAACAATAAACAAAATGAAATTTTGCCATCTGATTTAAGAAGTAATGATAAACAACAAGTAAGACTTAGAAAAGAGTTTGAAAAATATCCACAACTGTATTATAGCGGTGGTAGAAGAGATAGTACAAGGGTTAGAAACAAAGAAGTCTTTGATCCATATTTGGTTGCACAAACTTTATTGGCTTTTCATGGAGATTGTGTAACTGCTTATAACTCAAAGAAATTGATATGGGACGAGGATAAAGAATACACAAATATTTTTTCGGATCAATTAACTGCAGAACATATTATTTTCGTATATTCATTGGGGAGAGCTATTGATGAATTTAAAATTAACTTAAAAAATAAGAAAGAACAAAGAACGGATATAGAAGATGATGAACTTAATTTTTGAGTAAGCGTGGCTCTAAAATGTTATTGATATCAGCAGTAAGCACTTGTATGGAAAGCTTACTTGGAAAAAAGATTTTAGATTCTTGGAGGTTAGTGTTTAAAGATAATAAAAATTTTGATAAGTTAGTTGAAGAATGGAAAGCAATATTAGATGTTTTGATGCCATGGCATTCTACGCTTGAACCGGCAATTGTAAGTGGTTTAAAAAGTAAGGAAGCCACACAAAATGCAGCTAAACAATTGAGAGCAACGTTGACATCGTTTAGTTCAATGTATGCTCAACAATTGAAACCATTTTCAGATAGTATAAATACAGATATGTAGATAAATACAGAGATATTGTGATAACACCATGATAACAAAATCTCCCAAAACCACACGGACACAGTGGAAAATGCGGATTTTTCCATACAAATCACACGAAAATCACCATTTGCACACCGCAATACACCAGTCTGATACCGTGAAGGTGGACGTACTGTAGGTTCAGGACGTGTTGCTACAATCCTTCATTGAGCAATGACTGATTTGTGCGAAAAATGTAGAGTACCGCAAGGTATATTGTTTTCAAACGCAAGACGGGTCTGTCACATGAGCAAATATTTTTTGCTGATATGCTCCCTTCCGGGTAGACAAATAAAAACTTGTCTCCCAGGAAGGGAGCATATTTTACTTTACAGGGTAAGCGCCAAATAATAATGCGGTTAGATACAAGATTACTCCAGCCCTTTACGAGTTGGAGTAATTCACTATAATTCACATGCGATTTTTGATAGATTGGAGTTTTTCACTCCAAGGTGCCAGTTCCGCCAGCTGTTCATCGGTCATATTTTTACCCGGTCGGTTCTCCAGCAGAAATTTAAGATATCCGTAGATGTTCATCCCATGTGCTTTGGCCATCTCAACCATTGTGTAGACTACTGCGCTGGCATTCGCTCCGTCCACGGAACTGCTGAACAGCCAGTTTTTTCGCCCCACTGCGAACGGACGGATCGCATTCTCACTGAGATTATTGGTAAAGCTGCACCGCCCGTCTTCCAGATAGGTTTCCGCTATATCACGCCTGTTGAGAACATAATTCACGGCTTTATCCAGCCGGGTATTCCGGACGGGCTTTTGCTGGTCAAGCCACGACCAGAAAGCTCCAGAACAGGTTTTTCCTTCTCGAGACGCAGTTGTTTCCGCTTTTCATAATTACCGGGATACTTTTTGTTAATGGAGTCTTCCATGGCAAACAACCGATTGCAGTACTGGACTCCCTGTACTGCAGGCTGGCTGTAGTCATACTGCTTCCCTTTGGGAACAGCGTCGATAAAGTATCGGCGGATATGTGCCCAACAGGAGCAGCGCCTGATCCCGGGCAGACTGTTATAACCCTGATAGCCGTCCGTTTCCAGATATCCGCTGTAGCCTTCCAGAAACTCCTTTGCATGGCTGCCGCTCCTGGTCGGGGAATAGCCATACAGGATGATCTCCGCAAGTCCGTCCTCACCGCTTCGGAACAGCCACATGAATGACTGGGTCTGTGCCCTGCGTCCTTCCTCTTTCAATACCTGGACCCGCGTCTCATCTGCCATCACAAAACTACGTTTCAGCAGCTCCCGATGAAAGTAATCGTACATTGGCTGAAAATAGTTCTTTGAACAGTAGATGATCCAGTTTGCAAGGGTCGTCCGGCTGATCTGCACCCCATACTGCTTCCAGTCCTTTTCCTGCCGGTAAAGTGGAAGCCCGTTGGCATACTTCTGGTACATAGTCCATGCAGCTGCAGCTGCTGATGCAGGTCCTTTTCCAAGCAGAGCTGGCGGAACCTGAGACTTTACGATCACAGGCTTTTCTGTATCGCCGAGTCCTTCCTTGCAGGAGGGGCATCCATGGCTCTGGCTGTAGTATTCGATCACTTTACAGGTGGCAGGAATGAATTCCAGTTCCCGGCGGACATATTCCTCGCCGATCAGGACCATCTGCGTACCACATACCGGACAGATCTGATCCTCTTCCGGAAGTGGGACCACTACTTTTTCAACTTTCAGGCCTTTGAAGAGTTCCTCATGTGTTGCCTTCTTTTTACGGGTATGCTCCCGGATTACCGTTTCGCCTTCCAACAGGGATGGATCCTGTTCCACTTCTGCTTCATCGAAGAGATTCTGCTGTCCCGGAATATCATCAGATCTTCTCTCGCTGGAGGGACCAAAGAGTTTTTTTGTCAGATAATCTACCTGTTCCTGAAGAGCTTTCTCATGACTGGTTTTTTCGTCAATAATAAGACGGAGAGCTTTAATCAGTTCCGTCTGCTCCGCTATCATTGTTTTCAGTTGTGATACGGTATCTTTCAGCTCTCGAAGCTGGATATCTTTTGCACTGGAAGCCATCGTTTCTCTCCTCGGATTTGATTCCTTTATTATACCAGAAATGGGGCTTTTACTAAAGGAAAACAACGCCTGAAAAATGCCGGATTTACAAGGGATTTCCGGATTTTTCCATGCAGGATTTCTGCCAGGATCCACGAGCTTTTTATTCTGCTTTGAGGGCTTTTGGCTGGTCAATATCAATCCCGGACATCAGCCAGTCAAACTCCCGCCAGGAAAGATTCCGGACCTCTGACTGCTTTCTGGGCCATTGATAACCGCCGCGGACAGACAATCGCTTATAGATCAGAACGAAGCCATCCGGTTCGCGGAACAAGGCTTTGATCCTGTCCCGTCTTCTTCCACAGAAAAGGAAGAGAGCACTGGACGACGGATCCATCTTAAGCTGGTCTTCGATAACGGTGCAGAGTCCGTCAATAGATTTCCTCATATCCGTGTAGCCACAGACAATGTAGATCTTCTCAAGTCCGGAAACATCACCTAACATGAAAACTCCTGAAGCATGCGAAAAGTCCTGGTGAGCAGAACAGGATCCGCATCATTGCTGATGCGGACTGTGATATCTTCATAGAAACTTCAATCGTATGTGGATTGTCAAGGTTCGAATTTAGCATCTGCGATGCGGTATGCTGTTCCGGAACAATGTCAATGGGAACCACGTCCTGTTTCGGGCGTGGAACCTCAAGATGACCATAATTCGCCGCTGGGATCTGATCCGCTGCTGTTTTCCGACAACGGCTGACCCAGTTGTAAAAGGTGCTTACTGCAATGTCGTTTTCACGACACCAGTCAGCATCTGTCATGCCGCTCTGACGGCATTCATTGATAAGTCTGATCTGTTCCACCATCGGAACGCGGGTCTTGCGAGTACCTGCCATAACCTATCCTCCATAATTGTAGTGAAATAATCTAAGTATCTATCAGCTGCAATTATAGGGGAAATCTAAGGATTTGAAAATCCGCAGGAATACTTGGCGCTTACTTTACAGGGGAAACTCTATCGCTGGATATCCATTTTTGTGGGTTGACAAATGTTCAAATTAGAACTAAAATACAAGAAGTTCAAATTAGAACAAGAGGAAGGTGGAAGCATGTTTGATGAGCAGTGGCAGTTTGCCGTGGAAGTAGAACGGGAATATGCACAGTACCGCAAAAAGGTGATGATGCGTTATCATTTGTCTGCCGCAGAAGTAGATATTTTGCTGTTTCTTGCAAATAACAGTCAGTTTGATCTTGCAACAGATATTGTACGTGTGCGGAAAATGCAGAAATCACACGTTTCGCTGGCCGTAAACGGGTTGTGTGAAAAAGGCTACCTGCGAAAAGAGGGCGATATGGCAGACCGGAAGAAAGTGCATTTGAAGCTGGAACCGGCTGCGGCAGAGTGCGTTTGTTACGGACAGAAATGTCAGAAGGAATTTGGAGAATCTCTGTTTTGCGGAATTTCAGAGGAAGATAAAAAGAATTTTTGCGGCTCTGTGAGCTGATCCGGAAAAATGTAATCGGGAAATAGAATGGAGAAAGAATGGAGAAAGAAGGAATTTCATGACTATTACAGAATTAATCGTATGTATTGTGGCCGGCCTCGGTGCCGGCCTTGGAACGGGTCTTGCGGGACTTTCTGCGGCGGCGGTCGTTTCGCCTATGCTGATCACATTTCTGCATATGCCGGCGTACCAGGCGATCGGGATAGCGCTTGCATCGGATGTCCTCGCGTCGGGGGTCAGTGCGTGGACATACAAGAAAAACAAAAATATCGACATTCGCCATGGCGTGATTATGTTGATCTCCGTATTGATTTTTACACTGGTCGGAAGCTTCGTTTCCTCCTTGTGCCAAACGGAACAATGGGCGGATTTTCAAAAGGTATGACACTGCTTGTCGGACTCAAATTTATTCTTCGCCCGATCATGACAACGAAGGAAGTGCAGGCAAACAAATCCGAGGAACAGAAAATCCGGCAGTCCATTCTTTGCGGCGTGTTAATTGGCTTTATCTGCGGTTTTGTCGGTGCCGGCGGCGGTATGATGCTGCTTCTGGTGCTTACAAGTGTGCTTGGCTATGAGTTAAAAACGGCGGTTGGAACGAGCGTCTTTATCATGACCTTTACTGCGCTGACCGGAGCTGTTTCACATTTCTATATCGGCGGAAAACCGAATTTTCCGATTATGATTGCTTGCGTGATCAGCACACTGGTGTTCGCGCAGCTTGGAGCAAAATGGGCGAACAGCGCAAACGTAAAAATGCTGAATCGCGTAACCGGAATCCTGCTGTGCGTGCTGGGAATGGTGATGCTGTTCTTCTGAAAAATCCTGTCCGATACAAAACCGGACAGGATTTTTTCTTACTATGAAAGCATGCAAATCAGGTTCTCATCGCTCCGTCCACGGAAAGAATTTCACCCGTTATATAAGAAGCCATGTCGCTTGCCAGGAAGAGAAATGCATTTGCGATATCTTCTGCCTCGCCGATTCTTCGAAGCGGGATGTGGCTGATCAGAGGATCGATCATTTCCTTCGGAAGTGCTGCAACCATATCAGTTCTGGTGATACCGGGGGCAACGGCGTTCACGCGGATGTGAAACGGTCCGAGTTCTCTTGCAAGTGACCAGGTGAGACCATTGACAGCATATTTGCTGGACGGATAGCAACGCCGCCTGGCTGGCCACAGATGCTGACCATAGAGCTGGTGTTCAGAATACATCCGCCGCCCTGCTCTTTCATGATAGCAGCGGCCGGCAGGATTCCGTTCATCATGGCGTTCACATTCAGATCCATTACGTTGGCGAAATGTTCTGCGGTGTATTTGTCGAGCGGTGTGCTGTCGGAAACGCCGGCATTGTTTACGAGAATATCAATTCTTCCGTATTTTTCCTTGATTTTAGCAATCTCATCTGCCATGGCGGCCGCATCGGTCAGCTTTGGCCATGCGCCGGAAACGTCCCAGTCCGGGTTTTCTTCTTTCAGGGAAGCAACCGCTTTTACAACGGTCTCCTCGCGGGAGCCAAAAAGTACAACTTTCGCGCCGTTCTGTAAAAATTTTTGAACAATGGCATAGCCGATTCCCCTGGTTCCACCGGTAACAACTGCTATTTTATTCTGTAACATAAAAACCACCTCACAATCCATTTTCTTATTTCTATCATAATGGATTCCGTTGATGGACAGTCAATACATATTTTTTGCCGGAAAAAACAGTGAATTTTTCTTAAAAGCAGACGAGCTGTTACAGTGCGCCGGAGATCAGCAAACTGTAACGATGATTTTTGCGGATAGATGAAATTGTGGTGTGGATTTCTTTTCCATAAATAGTTATAATAAAGCTAAAAAGTGTCCAGTGGGTGTACACTTTGAGCTGACAAAAAAGGGAAAATGATGTACAAGGTGTGAATTCATGAGAATACAGGAAGTAATGGGAAAAACGGGACTGTCCAGACGGACGATCCATTATTATATCGATCAGAAATTAATTATCCCCCCGGTGAATGAGGGCAATGGGTACCATGATTTTACAGAGGAGGATGTACAGAAGCTTTTTATTATCCGAAAGCTGCGGGAGGCGGGGCTTTCTCTTGCGGATATCCGTGCAATTCTGCGTAAGCCGCGAACAACGCCGTTTTATCTTCATAAGCAGATGAATGAGCTGCAGACGCAGATGCTTACGATACAGAAAACGATCAGCGAGATGGACCGCTTAAGCGGCCAGCTCCCGGTCTGCCAGTCGCTCGACCAGCTTGCGGGAATGCTGGAAGACACGAATTTCAGCCCCGATGAGCCGCCACAGTTTCAGATGGAATCGAGAGATGCCAGGCTGCTGGCGCAGTATCTCTGGATGGCTTATCTGGACACGCCGGTCACGGAGTATCAGCAGTTTCTGTGGCAGAAAATCATGCAGCAGACAATGGAACATGCGCGGACAGATCTGAAAATGATGTCCCGCTATCTGCAGTCTATTTCCCCGGAGCGGATTGATGCGACGAATATTAACCAGTATCTGCGGAACCAGAAAATCATTGCTCTCACGGGGGCGGATTATCCGACGTTTGTGGAAGAATTGAAAACTTCTCTCCTTGCGTTTGCCTCTGACCCGGTACAGCAGGAAAAATGGAGTCTCCTCTACCAGCCGCTCATCCATCCGATCGCCGTTTTCTGCGTCTCTGTCAGCGGTGGATGCGCGAGTTCCACCCGGCATACCGCCGCTATTATGAAAACACGCACACCTGCTGCCGCATGCTGAAAGATTTCATGGACAGTCCGGAGGGAGCTTTGCTGAATGCTGCGCTGAACAAAGCATTCAACGGAAACTGCGATGTGCGCACCGGTTACTACGGCGAACTCGAAGTGGCGGCAACATTTCACAAAAGCATTTATGCACTGCTGTCACCGGAACAGATCCGGGAATTTCTGGCAGGGGTGGAAGGGTGAGTATCTAACCTTGCTTCGGAAACAGGAGAGTCTTACACAGGCAGAGAGGGCAGGGAAAATTTGTTATAAATTAGTGGCGAAAACCCATAGGCTTGCCTGTGGGATGAAAGCCACCTATTTTTTACTTGGTTTTTGCATAGAATAGATGTATAATATATGCATAGATAAAAAGGAGGTTAAGTGCATGGGAAGACCGAAATCAAACAATGTACAAATTAACATTTCAATTCCTATGGAGTGGAAAAAAGAACTGGAAAATATTGCTCGTATCTATTCTGTTGAGGAAGGGAAAACAATTACATTCCTTGATTTAATGCGTCGAGGAATTCAGGAAAAGTATCAATTAGGAGAACAGAATGATGAGCAGGAAACCCTATCATAGTGCTTCGCATTGCAAGTATCTGATACAGTATCATATTATCTGGTGTCCAAAATTTAGATTTTCTGTATTACATGGGAAAGCAGATATTACTCTCAAACAGATACTACAAAAAATATGCGAGGATTACGGATATAGAATTAAAGCACTTGAAGTAATGCCGGACCATATCCATATTTTTGTAGATGTGCCACAAACAGTCGCGCCCTGCGATGTGGTTAGAACACTCAAAAGTAAAAGTGCGATTGAATTATTTAAGGCATATCCAACACTGAAACGGTTTTATGCAAGATGTGGTGTTTTATGGTCGAGGGGATATTTTATATCTACAGTGGGACAGATAAGTGAAGCAACAGTAATGCAGTATATAGAGGAACAGAAAAGTCATGAATGAGAAGGAATATAAGAAAAGCCTAAGACAATTTCATAAACATTCTGACAGACATATCCTGGTCGTAGAAACCGATATGTCTTTTTCTGATATACAAAAGGTGGTAGCTCTTTCTGATAAGATTCGAAAAGCAGGAAATGAACTGGTTGGTCTTATGAGAAAGAATTATGACCAGCTTATCCGTACGAAAAGGTATCGGAAAGTACGGAAACTTTATGGTGCTACAGAAGAGAAAAAGAAACGAAAAGTACTTGCCAGTCAGCTGAATGAAATGCAAAAGCAATATCATGTTACATGGGATGATTGTAGAACATCTATGATACCAATCGGTAAAAAATATGGGATTGATGCTATATTTGCACTTACAAAAGCCGAAGATGTTTGGAGAGGGATAGAAAAATGCTTATATGCAAATGGTAAGACACTCCACTTTTCTAAATATGGAGTGTTGCCCTGTATTCGAGCCAAACAAAGGAATCGTGGGATTCCAATTTCTGTGAAAGAGAATCAATTGCAATTTAAATTTGGTAAATCTACGTTTGGAATACAACTGAAAGATAGATTTCAATCGGATGAAATTCACGCTGTTTTGGATTACCTTGCTGAACCTGAAATAATAGATAAGAAAGCAATCCAGATATTTGCAGAGAAAGCGTATTGTATCAATACTTACAGACCCTGCTATGCTACGCTTGTACCAAAGTTGATTCGTGGGAAATACAGAGTATATTTGCACTTAACGATTGAGGGGAAAGCAAAACCGAAATATGACAGATTTGGGAATCCAAGGCATAAATTTGGAAAAGGTATCATTGGTGCGGATATTGGAACGCAGACCGTTGCTTATACATCGGATACGGAGGTTGGTCTTAAAAACTTATCCGAAAGAGGGAACAGTATTCAAAAATCCGAGCGATTAGAAAGAATTTATTATCGTGCAATGGATAGAAGCAGACGAGCGACCAATCCACAGAATTATAATAAGGATGGTACGATTAAAAAAGGTCGAAAGATTTGGAAATACTCGAATCATTATAAAAGACTGAAAGCGAAACACGCAGAATTATGCCGTATTAATGCAAGAAACAGACAGCTTGCGATAAATGAAGATGCCAACTATCTAAGAAGCCTTGGAGATGTGTTGATTACAGAGCCTAAAAATGCCAGTAAACTTATGAAACGAGCGAAAGAGACTACAAAAAACAATAAAGGTAAGTTTAACAAGAAAAAGCGTTTCGGTAAATCAATAAAGAATCGATGCCCTGGTGGATTTCAAACGACAATAGAAAAGAAATTTGAAGTGTCTGGTGGCAGATATATAGAAGTGGCGAGCAATTATAGAGCAAGTCAATATGACCATACCGCAGATGCTTATGTCAAAAAGAAGTTGTCGGATAGAATGTATCATTTAGCGGATGGAACATTGGTACAGCGAGACTGGTATTCCTCATTTTACTATACTGTTACGATGATAAAATAGAAGAGATAAATAAAACAAAATGTAGAACAGAATTTGAAAAACATTACAAGAGGGAAAAAGCCTTAATTGAATGGATTCAGGCGAATCAGATTAAAATTTTAAATAGCGGAATAAAAACAGCATAAATGAAATACGTTAGGGAGATTGACGATACTTCCTTATCAAAAGATAGAAATTTGCCGTCAATGTGGTCGTAGGACTGCCTGGCAATAAAAGTCCTTACTCAAATAGACTTACACTTGTATTCCAAAGTCTGAGAATGATGTACGATTACAAGCTAAACTTGGTAGTAAGAACCCCACGGGATTGCCCGTGGGAGTCGTCAGATTGGAATGGCACATTACGGAAAAAGAGTATGTGTCAAATGGGAATACAAAACAAAATAGACAATAGCCTCACGGGTCGGAAGCCCGTGAGGCTATTGCGGTTTTCAAGCATGATAAAAAAGATTTTTCAATCATGCCCGGAAATGGGAGACAGATTTTTCTGCGACGATGCGCGCGGAACGATCGTCACCGGAAGAATGATTTTTTCCGTTTCGGCGGCAGGATTTTTGAGGGCGGCAAGCAGAATCCGTCCGACTTCGCGTCCGATTCCGGCAAAATCCTGATGAATGGAGGTAATGCCGAGGCTTCGGCTGACATTTGTATCGTCGAAGCCGCAGAGGCAGAGATCCTCCGGAATGCGAAGACCGATCGTGCGGCAGGCGAGGAAAATCAGCTCGGCGATACGGTCGTTTTCGGCGATGATGGCGGTGATGCCGTCGCGGTGCATGGCAAGAAGCTTCTGCTGAAACGGTGTGCGTTCTGTGGAAAGTGCGGCATCATCGGAAAGCTCCTCGCAGCAGGTGACAAGCTGATGCGGGTCCGGCGCGATCCCGGCGGCTTTCATTTCATGCAAAATCCGGCAAAGCGGTCGCGTACCGATGAGTCTCAGAGAGTGGCGCCGCGGTGAAAAACGCGATGTTTCGGTGTCCCTGCCCGAGCAGATGGCGCGCTGCCTGTCGTCCGCCGTCATAGTTGTCGCAGACAACATTGTTCAGATACGGGCAGTCCGTCTGCTTGTCAACGATGACGATCGGACAGCCGGAGAACATGAAATCGTTCAGCTTTTCCAGGTGAATGTTGTCGCGCTTCGGATAATAGACAAGCGCGGCAATATTTTGAGACCGGAGCAGTTCCAGTGTTGTGCGTTCCTTCGGTGAGGAAGAGCCGGTGACGTGAATGCTTAGAAAATAGCCACATTCAGCCAGCACAGCGCTTAAGCTTCCGATTGCCTCCGAAATATTTCCCTGTGTGGTGGCGAACGGAAGAAGAAGAGAAATCATTTTCGGCGTATCGGCTGCTTTGCTGTCCGGTGAAAGGCTTCGCGAAACAAAGCTTCCAACACCGCGCTTCCGGTACAGAATCCCCTGCTGTTCCAGATCCTCGATGGCACGCTTTGCGGTAATCCGGCTGACGTGGTACTGATCCGACAGCATTTTTTCGGTGCAGAAGGATTCGTCAAACGAAAAGTCTCCGGCGTGAATGCGTGCAAGCAGGGCTTCTTTGATGATTTCATATTTTGGTTTTGTTTTTCTGGTCTGTGAATCCATAAAATTCCTCTGGGATAAAAAGGTATAAAAACGTTGACTTTGTCTGCGTGTTTCTTTTGTTATTATAACGAATGCCAAAAAGCAAGTCAAATAAGAGCTGCTCGCACCGGAATTATTTTCCTGTACACCGGAACAGCAAGTGCTCCGGTGCTGCGTGAATTGTAACAGGCCTTTTCAAACACGATTTATTGCCAGATCAGGTGTGACATGAGAAAATGGCAACTTGATATATCATATAGAAAAGAAGTGTAAAATACTTGACAGAATATCGTCTGATTTTTATAATATGATATATCAAACGATATTGGGGTCAAAAGGTATTTTGACCCATTTGATACCAGATTGCTACGTGCTTTGCACTCCCGCAATCTTCAAAAACATTCGTAATTCACTCATGTTTCTTCGAAAATGGATACCTGCTTATGTTTTTGGAGGGGCAAATCAAATGCGACAAAATGCCGCATTTGCAGAAGGACAAAAAGCAACATCGAGATGCAGCGTAAGCGGAATGAGATGGGGCTCTGAATAGTTACATAAATGTTATAAAAAAGAAATGAAAGGAAACAGATCATGATGAAAACAACCGTACATATTATTTCCCATTCCCACTGGGACAGAGAGTGGTATCAGTCTTTTGAAACACACCGCATGAAACTGATTGAGCTGGTGGACAATATTTTGGATAAGGCGGAAACTGATCCGGAGTTTGGAGGCTTTTTCCTCGACGGACAGGTCATCGCAATCGATGATTATCTGGAAATCCGTCCGGAGAAGCGTGCGCAGGTGGAAAAATGCATCCGCGAGGGCAAAATCCAGACCGGTCCGTGGTATATTCTGCAGGATGAGTTCTTGACGAGCGGAGAGGCATGTGTCCGCAATCTTCAGGTCGGCATGCAGGAAGCAGAACAGTACGGTGCAGTCGGAAACGTTGGCTATTTCCCGGATGCGTTTGGAAACGCAGGTCAGATGCCGCAGGTATTAAAGCAGGCAGGTATGGAGGCAGTTGTCTTCGGGCGGGGTGTCAAACCGATCGGACCGAACAACGAAGTTACCGGCGGACAGTATGAGTCTACATATTCTGAGATGATGTGGGAATCCCCGGATGGAACGAAGCTGCCGGGCATCCTGTTTGCAAACTGGTATAACAACGGCGTTGAAATTCCGGTAGACGAGGCGGAAGCGAAGGTTTACTGGGATAAAAAGCTGGCAGATGCGAGAAAATTTGCTGCAACGCATCAGCTTCTGCTGATGAACGGATGCGATCATCAGCCGCTGCAGAAGAACATTACGGAAGCAATCCGCGTGGCAAGAAAGCTGTACCCGGACATCGAGTTTATTCATTCTGATTTCAAAAAATATGTAGAAGCAATGGAGAAGGAAATCTCTGAGAACTTCTCTACGGTTAAGGGTGAGCTGACAAGCCAGGAAACCGACGGAAGATGGACGCTGGCAAATACAGCGTCTTCCTGGATCGGATTAAAACAGGATAACCGCGCGGGAGAGACGGCACTGGAGCGAAAAGCAGAGCCTGCGGCTGCAATGGCACAGGTATTTGGGAAAACATATCCGGAGGACCAGATGACCTACAGCTGGAAAAAGCTGATGCAGAATCATCCGCATGACAGCATCTGCGGTTGCAGTGTGGACGAGGTCAACGAAGAAATGAAGACTCGTTTTGCAAAGAGCAGACAGGTTGCGGATGCAATTTACGAGGAGAGCGTGGAGTATCTGACGAATAAGGTAAACACGGCGGCACTTCCGGGGGACGGCGAGAAAATCCCGTTTGTGGTATGGAATACATCGGGAGCGGCGAAAACGCAGGTGGTGGAGAAAGAAATTCACCTGTTCCGGGATTACAATCTGTTTGTGTGGGATGGCTATGAGGCGGCAGAGCAGGTGGAGCTTCCGGCCATGGTGCTGCGCGATGCAGACGGAAATGAAGTTCCGGCGAAGATTGCGGATGCGGGGATTGCGTTCGGATACGATCTGCCGGATGACCGGTTCCGTCAGCCATATATGGCGAAGAAGGTACGGGTGACGTTTGAGGCAGAGGTTCCGGCTCTTGGATACCGTACGTATTATCTGGAAACCGCAGAACAGCTACAAAACGTGGACGTAGTTTCCGGTGACGCAAATGTGCTTGAAAATGATGCAATGAAGGTTGTTGTGAACGAGGATGGTTCTTACAGCCTTCTGGACAAGAAGACGGGCAGAACGTATGAGAACCTGGGTTGCTATGAAGACACCGGGGATATGGGCAATGAGTATATTTATATTCAGGATACGGGCAAACAGGTGATTTCCACGAAGGGCAGAAAGGCGGAGGTTTCCTGCGTGGAGCGAAATGCGTTCCGTACAGTGGTTGAAATCCGCCACAAAATGATGGTTCCGTCCGGAATGGGTGAAGAGCTGCAGCGGCAGCGCGAGATGTGTATTGATCCATATACGCGGGTGGCAAACCGCTCTTTTGAGCTGGTTGAAATGGATGTGAAGACGGTGCTCACGCTGGAAAAATCGGCGAAAGGGCTGCGTGTGGCTACCACCATCTGCAATCAGGCGAAGGATCACCGGGTTCGTGTGATTTTTCCGACGGGACTGCATGCATCGAGCATATGGCGGATTCTGCGTTCGAGGTGGTTCGGAGAAATAACCGTCATAACGATACCTGGACAAATCCATGCGGATGTGAGAGACAGCAGTGTTTTGCGGCGATGGAGGACGAAAAGGGCGGCCTTCTGGTTGCCAACCGCGGTTTGTATGAGTATGAGATTCTGGAAGAGCAGGAGAATGCAATTGCGGTGACGCTGCTTCGCTGTGTTGCGGAGATGGGTGACTGGGGATATTTCCCGACACCGAAGGCACAGCAGCCCGGAATCTTCTGTCTGGAGTTTGAGGTTGTGCCATATGCGGCGGGGGAGACCGGCGCTGCATTTGAGGAAGGCTATGCATTCCAGCAGGATCTGACAGTGGCGCAGGCCGGACTGGAGAGAGCATTCCTTCGGAAGCCGGGTCAGGTGAAACCGGAGCTGATAGAAGGTAAACTTCCGTTAGAGATGAGTTTTTTTGCATTTGAAGGCAATGGTATTCATATGACTGCATTTAAGAAAGGTCAGAAGAAGGACGATCTGTTTGTGCGGTTCGTGAATCATATGGAGCAGGGAGAAATCCTTTCTTTTAAGAAAGAAGATTGGATGAAAGAGGTTTATCGCAGCAATGTCATCGAAGAGAAGGACGATGTGCTGATACCGGATGCGGACGGTATTTATCATGTGTCGCTGAGGGAGTTTGAGATTGCTACGTTTGGCATCGTGAGATAAGTGGGGGATCGGACGCCCTGTGGCCGGGAATCACGGACGGATGGGGTCCGGTTTCGGAGACTAAGAAAAACTAAGAGGTCGGTATTTTGCTAAAAACGATCTGGAAATTCGCAAACTCGCTGCGCTCAGACAGTGCGAATTTCCAGATCAACGCAAATCCCGGCCTCTAAGTTTTTCTAAGCCTCCTGCAAATGGACCTCATTCGTCCGTGATTCCGGCCGCAGCTGATGATGATACCACGAGAGAGTCTGGATCTGCCCGGAGGGCGGATCGGCGTGAGATTGTTATGAGGAAAAAGCAAGAATGTACTGGACTTTAAAGGGGACAAGTCGTATGCTGGGGATATGAGTAAAATATGGTTTTTACAGGAGGGTTTTATCATGAAGAAATGGACAGACCGAATCGAAACTCCGATTAAAGCGGAGCTGATCTGTTATGATGTGAATGGGATTCAGATAGTGTTTGGGGTGACGGAGGAGAAGGAGCTGAAGCTGTTTCATTTTTCGCGTGCGCCGTTTGATGTGGAGAATCTCTGCCGGAAGCCGGATAACTGGTGGCCGATGGAAGGGATGCGGGAGGCTCAGATTAAGGAGAGTTTTCAGCTGGTGCAGGTGAATTTTTCCGGGTATAACCGGCCGTATGAGAAGCATGGTAATAAGTACATTGTGACGGCGCCGGGATTTATGCTGAAGTTTGATTCGATTTCGGAGGAGAGAGATGAGAACGGGGATGTGCTTCGGATTGTACAGAAGGATGGTGTGACCGGCGCGAAAGTAGAGTCTGTGATGCAGTTTTATGATGGACTTTCCATTGCGAGAATGTACAATACAGTGACAAATGAGGGTAACGAGGATCAGACGCTGGAATATATCTCGAGCTTCAGCTATTGGGGCATTGAAAAAGAGCAGAAAGAGGGCATTCCGGAGTTTATCAGCTCAGATGATAAGATGTCGATGATAGTGGTTCACAATGGCTGGCAGAAGGAGCTGACGGTGAAAAAATACCGTTTTGCGGATCTTGGCATGGCGCAGACGCAGCCGCATAATTATCAGAGGACTTCGAAGACGATTGAGGTTACGAATACGGGTAACTGGTCGGCGAAGGAGTATATTCCGATGGGGTATATTGGGAACAGTGCGGCGGATTCGAGTCTGTTTTTGAGATTGATCACAGTGGTTCCTGGCATTATGAGATTGGGGATCAGAACTGCCATTTCTATTTAGCTGTCAGCGGACCGACGGAGATTCAGTCGCACTGGTCGAAGAATCTGAAACCGGGCGACAGTTTTACGACGGTTCCGGTGGCTGTTGGTGTTGGGCATGATGATTTTGAGGAGGCGGTTGGTACTTTGACGAAGTACCGCAGAAGGATCCGCCGTCCGAATAAGGATAATGAGAATCTGCCGGTTATTTTTAATGATTATATGAACTGTCTGTTCGGGGATCCGACGACGGAAAAAGAATTTCCGCTGGTGGATGCTGCAGAGAAGGCCGGATGTGAATACTTTGTCATCGATGCGGGCTGGTATGCGGACGGCAACTGGTGGGACAGTGTCGGTGAGTGGCAGGAGAGTAAGAAGCGGTTCCCGAACGGGGTGCGTGAGGTGACGGACTATATCCGGTCGAAGGGCATGATTCCTGGGGTATGGCTGGAGCTTGAGGTTATGGGTATTAACTGTAAGAAGGCTTCGATTCTGCCGGATGAGTGTTTCTTCCTGCGCCATGGAAAGCGTGTGTATGACAGAAGCCGGTATCAGCTCGATTTCCGTCATCCGCTGGTGATTGAACATGTGACGGAAGTGATTGACCGCGTGGTAAGGGATTACGGCGTTGGTTATATTAAGATGGATTACAATATTGAACCTGGTATTGGTACGGAAGTCGATGCGGACAGTTTTGGAGATGGCCTTCTGGAGCATGAGAGAGCGTATCTGGCATGGCTGGACGGCATTTATAAAAAGTACCCGGATCTTGTCATTGAGAACTGCTCGAGCGGCGGTCTTCGCATGGATTATGCGATGCTGGCGAGAAACAGTATTCAGTCGACGAGTGATCAGGAGGATTACCGCAATTATGCGACGATCTCGGCGAATGCAGCTATCGGTGTGACGCCGGAGCAGGCGGCGATCTGGTCGTATCCGCTGCGGGACGGCACCGAAGAGGAAGTTATTTTCAATATGGTGAATGCGCTGCTGCTTCGTATCCATCAGAGCGGCCACCTTGCAGAGATTTCGCCGGAGCGGTTTGATCTTGTAAAAGAGGGAATTGACTGCTACAAGGAGATCCGCAGCGGCATCAAGGACGGCGTTCCGTTCTGGCCGATGGGATGGGCGGATAATGAGGACAAGCACCTCGCAGCCGGCATCCGCGTGCCGGGGGATGTGATTTATCTCGGTGTATGGAGACGCGGCGGAGAGGCTGATTTTGAAGTTCCGCTGAACCGGGCATTCCCAGGGAAAGAGCTGGAGGTTTCCTGCATTTACCCGAAAGCATCCGGTGATGTGTTCCATTACGATGACTACAGCAAGACGCTGCAGATTCACTTCCCGGAGACGTATATGGCGCGTCTGTTTCAGATTAAAGTGAAATAAAATTACATAAATCCCCGCCCGCGGAATAAATTGTATCGGAGTGTATCTGATAGAATTTTTCCGGGGAGGGGATTTTTTGCGTTTTCTTTCGGCGCTTTCAGATCTGATGGTTCCCGTACTGATTTTTATGTGGTCGGACTGGGGCTTTTGATGAAACAGGATGTGTTCGGCGATTTTCTGAACGGGGCGAAGGACGGCATGCAGACGGTGATTGGAATTGTGCCGACCTTAATCGGGCTGATGGCGGCGGTCGGCGTGCTGCGGTCATCGGGATTTCTGGAGGATTTTGGAAAGCTGCTCGGAACGGTGCTGGAACCGGCGGGGATTCCATCTGCTGGTGCCGCTTGGCATTGTGCGTCTCTTTTCTAACAGTGCGGCGGTGAGTTTGCTGCTGGATCTCTACAAAGAGGCGGGGTGTGATTCCTTCGCCGGACGGGCGGCTTCGATTATGATGTCGTGCACGGAGACGGTTTTTTATACGATGGCGGTCTATTTCGGAGCGGTCCACATCAAAAAAACGCGGTACACACTGGCGGGTGCATTGCTCTCTTCCCTGGTCGGAATGGCGGTCAGTATTGCGCTTGCAGGTCTGCTCTAACCATCTTTTCTGATCATACCAGTGAAATGTGTTGACATTTCGAAACGATTGGAATAAGATGGAAACAACTTAAAACATACAAAGTCAATAGGAAATAAGGAAATAAAAAAGTGCAGAATCAGGAGGAAATGAACGATGGCAAAGGTATATGACAGTATTTTAGATCTTGTGGGAAAAACTCCGCTGGTAGAGCTGAAACGGATCGAAGAAAAAGAAGGACTGCAGGCGAAACTGATCGCAAAAGTAGAATCCTTTAATCCGGCAGGAAGTGTCAAAGACCGTATTGCAAAAGCGATGATCGAGGATGCGGAAGCAAAAGGTCTCTTAAAGGAAGGCTCCGTTATTATTGAGCCGACCTCCGGAAATACCGGAATCGGACTGGCAGCGGCGGCAACGGTAAAAGGCTATCGTATGATCCTTACTATGCCGGAAACGATGAGTGTAGAGCGCCGGAATATCGTAAAAGCATACGGCGCAGAGGTTGTTCTGACGGATGGAACAAAAGGAATGAAGGGCGCTATCGAGAAAGCCGATGAGCTTGCAAAAGAGATTCCGAACAGCTTTATCGCAGGACAGTTTGTGAACCCGGCAAACCCGGAGACACACAAAAAGACAACCGGACCGGAGATCTGGGAAGACACCGATGGAGCAGTTGATATCTTTGTTGCAGGTGTTGGCACCGGTGGAACCATTACCGGAACGGGTGAGTACTTAAAAGAGAAAAAACCGGAAGTAAAAGTGGTAGCGGTAGAGCCGGCATCCTCACCGGTATTGTCGGAGGGAGTTTCCGGACCGCACAAAATTCAGGGAATCGGTGCAGGCTTTGTGCCGGAAACACTGAACACCGGTATTTACGATGAAATTATCAAGGTAGAGAATGAAGACGCTTTCGAGACCGGCAGATATCTGGCAGCCGAGGAAGCCATTCTTGCAGGAATTTCCTCCGGAGCAGCGTTGTATGCGGCGATCCAGCTCGCAAAACGAGAGGAAAATAAAGGCAAAACGATCGTTGTGCTCTTACCGGATAACGGAGACAGATACTATTCTACAGCTCTGTTTGCCAAATAAGGGGGAACAGACTCAGGTTTAAAAATTACGATGGTAACGATTCAGAGCGCCATCTTCGCATGGCTTTGAACGGTTACAAATGATAGATATCAGCGAACACTGCCATCCGCGGCATTTTCTCTCCACCGCGAATGGCAGTTTCGCATATCAATTTATACCAGAAAGGGAACTTTACTTATGACACTACAACAGCTTCGCTACGTAATTCAGGCCGCAGACTCCAGATCCATGAATGAGGCGGCAAAGGCACTCTATATTTCACAGCCGAGTCTCTCAGGAGCAATCAAGGAGCTGGAAAAAGAGATTGGAATAGAGCTGTTCAAGCGCAGCAGCCATGGAACGGTACTGACCCCGGAGGGCGAGGAGTTTCTGGGTTATGCACGCCAGGTCACAGACCAGTATCAGCTTCTCGAAAATCGCTATATTTACCGAACCAAGGGAAAGAAAAAATTCAGCGTGTCGATGCAGCATTACAGTTTTGCCGTAAAGGCGTTTGTGGAGCTGGTGAAGCAGTTTGGTATGGATGAGTACGAGTTTGCGGTTTATGAGACGAGAACGTACGATGTGCTGATGGATGTAAAGAACTTCAAGAGTGAGCTTGGGATCTTGTATCGGAATGATTTTAATGCGAAGGTGTTGAACAAGCTGCTGAAGGACAATAACCTTGAGTTCCACGATCTGTTTTCCTGTGGAACGTACGTCTATCTCTGGAAGGATCATCCGCTTGCAGATCAGGCAGAGATTACAATGGAGGAGCTGAAAGAATATCCGTGCCTGTCATTTGACCAGGGAAGCAATAATTCGTTCTTCCTGGCAGAGGAAGTACTTTCAACGTATGAATATAAGAGAATCATTAAGGCAAATGACCGCGCGACCATGCTGAATCTGATGGTCGGACTGAATGGCTATACACTTTGCTCCGGCATTATCTGTGAGGAATTAAACGGCAGTGACTACCGCGCGGTGCCGCTTCATGCAGAGGAGAACATGATGATCGGTTATGTTTCCAGGAAGGGTATGTCGATCAGTGCGCTGGGACAGCAGTATCTGGAAGAAATTCGGAAATATAAGGAGCTTGTGCTGTAAGAAAAGGGAGAAACAAGAAGACTTTGATCTCCGGAATGTGTTTGAAAAAGGCTTTTCGCAAGCTGCGAGGCCCAGCTTGTGGGAGATGAATTGCGTTCGTTATCTTGTTTTATGCCGCTTGATTGGATATAGGAATTTTAAAAGAAATGATATTGGCGATAAAGAGATGTTATAGGAAAAACCTATAACCAGCCATCAATTTTCTATATTGGACAAAACAGAAGACTGTCGCTATAATAACCCTTGTAAACAGATAGGAAATATCACAAAAACGAGAGGAAGCGAAGAGAATGAGAGCAGTTTTCGCAGAGAATCGAATCGTGATCTATGATGTCATGTGTTGCAGCGTAAGCAGATAAAACCGAAAGAAAACGGAGCCGCATTGCAGCATGGACAGAACAGGATGACAACCGGTTCCGATAAAGAATAGAAAATCGAACATGAAAAGAAATAAAAAAACGAAAAACAGAACAGGAGAATACAATCATGAGCAAAAAAACAAGAGCAGAAAGAAATCTTAAATTTGAAACCTTACAGCTTCACGTAGGACAGGAAAATCCGGATCCGGCAACAGGAGCAAGAGCAGTGCCGATCTATCAGACCTCTTCTTTCGTATTCAATAACTCCGATCATGCAGCAGCAAGATTCGGACTTCAGGATGCAGGAAACATCTACGGTCGTCTGACGAACCCGACCGAGGACGTTTTCGAGCAGAGAATGGCAGCACTGGAGGGCGGCGTTGCAGCACTTGCAGTAGCTTCCGGAGCAGCAGCCATCAACTACACCATCATCAACCTGGCTCAGAAGGGCGACCACATCGTATCCGCAAAGAACATCTACGGCGGTTCCTACAACCTGCTGGCACATACCCTTCCGCAGTACGGCATCAGCACCACATTTGTTGATGTATTCGATCTGGATGAGGTTCGCGCAGCCGTTCAGGATAACACAAAAGCCATCTACATCGAGACCCTCGGAAACCCGAACTCTGATGTTGTTGATATTGAAGCACTTGCAAAAATTGCACATGAGAACAAAATTCCGCTGGTTGTCGATAATACCTTCGCAACTCCATATCTCGTTCGTCCGATTGAGTACGGCGCAGACATCGTTGTTCATTCCGCAACCAAATTCATCGGTGGTCATGGAACTACCCTTGGCGGTGTGATCGTAGACAGCGGTAAATTCGACTGGGAGGGATCCGGCAAATTCGCATCTCTGACTGAGCCAAACCCGAGCTACCACGCATCAGCTTCACAAAAGCAGTTGGACCTGCTGCATTCGTTACAAAAGTACGTGCGATCCTTCTTCGTGATACCGGAGCTACGCTTTCTCCGTTCAACTCCTTCCTGCTTCTGCAGGGACTTGAGACTCTGTCTCTTCGTGTAGAACGTCATGTTGAGAATGCACTGAAGGTTGTAAAATATCTGGAAAGCCAGCCACAGGTTGAAAAAGTACATCATCCGTCTGTATCCGAAGATCCAAAGCAGCAGGCACTGTACGCAAAATACTTCCCGAACGGTGGCGGTTCTATCTTCACCTTTGAAATCAAAGGCGATGCACAGAAAGCAAAAGACTTCATCGACAATCTGGAATTGTTCTCCCTGCTGGCTAACGTTGCTGATGTAAAATCTCTGGTGATCCATCCGGCAACCACCACACACAGCCAGTGCACCGAGGAAGAACTGCTGGATCAGGGAATCAAACCAAACACCATCCGTCTTTCCATCGGTACCGAAAATGTCGACGATATCATCGAGGATCTGGATGAGGCATTTAAGGCAGTTCAGTAAAATTTGAAAAACAGGTTATAGTAAAGTGACATCCTCCCCCACCTGTAGAGGTGGGGGCTTCCCTAACCTCGGTAGGTTTGCTTCTCGTTCGATAGCACCAATGTGCTAAGCATAGGCGAGCTATCCCCGTGTGTCCCACGGTTTTATTATATTACGTTACGGTCATGCCACTACCAGCCGCATTCCCTCATTTCTGATATTGACAGCC
>ENA-OQDD01000218-OQDD01000218.1-human-gut-metagenome-genome-assembly--contig:-NODE-218-length-24054-cov-5.598153_pt1 | contig 24054 bp, 29 predicted proteins | sample MGYA00242507_ERZ504598 | MGnify/ENA primary metagenome ERZ504598 (study PRJEB26092, sample SAMD00036318) | human gut metagenome | host: Homo sapiens | study: EMG produced TPA metagenomics assembly of...
GGCCTTTTCAGGTCACTCGCTTATGGAATTAAAACTGGTTTTAGTATAGCATGAATCGAAGCGTTCTATCAAGACCTCACTTTTGAGGGTTTCAAAAACTGGAGCCGCAAAGTTTCGATTTCAAAGCAAGAACATTCTGACGAATCTGCTCTATGACTGCTTTGAATTCATCATCGCTTTTTCCGGTAGGGTCATCCAGACCCCAATTCTCATCAAAAGGTCTGCCAATGAACGGGCAGCTGACATTGCAGCCCATGGAAATAGCGATATCCGGCTTTGGAATTGCAGAGATCAGCTTGGAATACTGTGTCTTTTCCATGTCGATGCCATATAGTTCTTTCATCAGGCGCACAGCATCCTGATTGATCTGCGGTTTGGTTTCAGTTCCAGCCGAGTAGCTTTCAAACACGTCTGCGGCCAGTACCTTACCAAAGGCTTCGGCAATCTGGCTGCGGCAGGAATTATGGACACAGATAAAGGCGATTTTGGGCTTTGACATATAAGTGTTCCTTCCCCACAAACTAGAAGTTAGCAATTTCCTATACCTATAATTTCTTATCAAAGAGGCTGCATCATTTCAAGGATAATGCCATCCGGGTCTCTGAAATAAAAAGCTCGACTCTCCCCAAATCCATTTGCTCTAAAGTCGAAATACTGCGGTTCAGATAAGCACTCCACATGATTTTCGATAAGGATATTATAGACAGAATCAATGTCATCCGTATAGAAACATACTTCCGAGATGGATGTCGTAAACAAGTCTGATTGTTCTTTATGGATCTCGCTATCTACGAACTGAATCAGCTCGACCGGTGGCGTTTCAATAGCCTTAGAACCGTTCAAATAAGCGACCCTTGCTTTGCAATTCGACTTGCGAAACATTTTATCGGTTTCTTTGCCTTCCATAAAAATCTCTCCTTGAAACGCAAGTCCAAGGATGTCTCTGTAGAAAGCAACCGAGCGATCCAAATCAGAAACGGTCAATCCAACATGATAAATTCTTCCAATCATATTTATAGCCTCCTGAGAAAACTTCGAGTTATTGAGTTCAGTATATCACATCGACCCCCATTGTAAAAGAGGATATGTACGCCGCCCGCAGGCGGCAAAAATCAGTTCATAGGAAACTCGACTTCTGCAAACTGTGCATCGGTCATCAACTTCAGTTTTTCGATAACCCCCTCCGACAGCTCCCGCAGAGCAATCTCATCGGGCATCAGGTAGCACTGCATAAGCCGCAGTTCCTGCATGCTTCACCGAAGTTTGTTGCCACCAGTCCAAGCAGGATATAGGGAAGATACAGCGCAAGCAGCTTCGTCAACTTTTTTGTTGTCACAGCCCACGCTCCTGTTCCTTACGGCGCACCTTGCCGGGAAGTTCTGCTGCGGCTTGCACCAGCTCATGCAGCTTTTCCAGTACAGAGGGTCGCTTGGTTTTACTCAGAAGGGATGCGGAATATTCTTTGAAAGCCGCATTAAATGCCTCCACATCTGGGGCTTTGAAAAAGACCAGATACCGGGGCGGCATTTCAGAGTTGTCCTTGCGAATAGCATAGTCAATGCCATATTTTTTTGCATACCGTTCAAACCCACGGATATTTGTTTTGTCGATTTCCACACTGGAAACACCCCGATTCTGCCGCAGGAGCATTCGGACGCTCTGTTTGCCGCCAGCCATCTTCGCTTGCTGCTGTTGAATGGCAGCTTTTCCGGCATTAAGAATTGTCCGGGCGGTCAACTTTGTAGTAGACACCACGATGTTGAATGTTTTCTGCTCGACTTCTTCCTGCATTTTACCACCTCCCGTGCAGAAGTTTAGATTTAACGGTCATGTTCCGCTGGGGGCTTGATCATGACTTTATTCTCGGCAGACTTCACAGCATCGTCCGGGACAGGAATCACCAACAGGCGATTCCCCAATTTCAAAAAAGTTTCCGGCTGGTGAAATTGCTTCTCATACTTCTGTGCCAACTCCGGGGAAAGTGATGCAAAATCCTCCTCTCCCAACCCCACCACCAGAAAGGTTCCGGCAACGGCATCATACATTTGACCCTGCTCATCACGCAAGGCACGATTCAGGGGCAGTCCAGTCAGCTTGCCTTCATCGTTGTACACGATGGCAACCGGATCATCGAAAGGGTAGCTTGCCGCAATGGTGCCACCGACAGCATCCTGAAAATCTTTCAGTTCCGTGCCGATGGTGGCTTTCTGCGGATACATACCGGGCTGAACCAAAAGAATCTCCATTTTTCTGTTCTCGGAAAGCTCCTGCTCACCCACGGTTTTGAAATCGACACCGACAAAATCTGTGGAATCGAGAACATAGTCCTCATTGTTCCACGCTTCTGTAACGAGCCGCTCTGCTTCTGCCCGCGAATCGGCTTCAACAGAAACCGTGCGCTGGAGCGTTTCTGTAATTTCCACATCAAACTTCTTCATGCACACCTCAGTCGATGCAGATGCAGGTCAGCTTGTCGCGGTCGATCATCAGAGTGACACTGTTGCTTTCCAGATATTTCTGGATGGTGTACATATCACTCATCGTCAGGGATGCAAAATCCCTCTCATCATCGAAGCGGTGGAAAATCACCGGGCCGACCAGATACCGCTTGCCCATCAGCTTAATGACCTGCTTGGGGTTGTAGCGGAAGCCCAGCGGTTCATCTTCGGAAATGCCGATGCCCTCATCTGCTTCATCGAAGCAGGGCAGGATATGCGGCGCATCGTCAGGCCGGATCACGGTCAAATCCAGAACGGGAGAAACTGCTGCAAAGTATGGCTCTGCATTGCCAAGTTCGTTCTGCATGACCATGTGCATGAAAGAGAAGAAGCCGGACACCGTATCGTCGATATGGTCGATTTTCTTGCTCATGGTGCCGATGGTCTTTGCGGTATTGAAATCAATCGTATTGTTCATGGGCGTTACCTCCTAATTTTTTCAAAATAAAAGACCCAATCGGGTCTTATCGGTTCATGCGCTGTCAACGCTCATTGCTACGCTGACGCTTTTTCTGCCACGCATCCAGAAGCTGTATGATTTTTTCTTCCATTTGCCGGGGCGTGTAACTGCGCGGAAAGTATTTTCGCAGGATGTCGTTTTTGATAGTTACTGTGTCCAGTTCGCCTTTCTTTTCTTCTCCCATAATGGCAACAACGGCATCAGAGGTGAATTGACCTTTCTGTGCCAGTTCTTTGATGCGCTTTGCCTGTGAAACGGAAGGTGCGTTTTGCGTATCATCCATCGCCTTTATCATTTCCTGCTGTTGCTCAGGCGAGAGATAAGACAGCTCTACGGCAGGATTGAATGAAATCATTTTTTCGTCCACCATATTGAGCAGTTCAGGAATAAGGTTCGTAAGTCGGACATACCGCTGTACTTGTCTGCCGCTTTCATCGGTGGCTTTTCCTATCACGTCAGCAGCCTCCAACTTCCCGACAACTTGTCGGGAAGTTAAATCCGACCTAGCACCTTGATTTTTTAGAGCATCCAGCTTCATTTTGTACGCGAACGCTCTTTCGCTGGGTGAGATGTGTTCTCGCTGCAAGTTGGAATCAACCATCAAAATTGTAGCGGCATCATCATCATGTCACGCACGATGACAGGCAGAGTTTCCAATCCCGCAAGTTTGGCTGCATACTGGCGGCGATGCCCGGAGATAATCTCGTACCCATCACCATCTGGGCGCGGCCTTGCGATAAGTGGAGCTAGCACACCGAATTGAGCGATACTTTCTACCGTCCGGGTCATGGCTTCATCGTCCACAACTTTGAAAGGATGGTTGGTGAACGGATGCAGCTCATCAATGGGAATCTGCTGCACCTGTTCTCTTTTTTCTTCCTGCCGCTGTTCTTCGGTGGAAAATAAAAGCTCATCTATCCCTTTCAGCGTTACGTTTAAGTCGTTTTTCGGCATCTGCCACCACCTCCTTTGCAATGGAATGGTAGCTTCGGCCACCTTGCCTTTTGGGTCATGCTGATAAATGCTTTTACCTGTTGTACTGATTTCCGCAGCACGGATAGACCGAGGAATGGTCTGGTTGAATACTTTCAGATGTTTTCCGTAGCCTTGCCGAATCAGATTGCTGATTTGCTGGCCATAGATGGTGCGGTTGTCCGTCATGGTGAGCAAGATACCCTCGATTTTCAGCTTCGGATTTATCTGCCGCCGGACTTTGCCAATCGTCTGCAAGAGCTGCTCCAGACCTTTGGCGGAGAGATACTGCGCTTGCATTGGAATCAGTGTGGTGTCTGCCGCAGCCAGCGCATTGACGGTCAGCATTCCCAGCGAAGGAGTGCAGTCCAGTAGAATATAATCGTACTCGCGTTTGGCACTGTCCAGCACCTGCTTGAGCATCTTTTCCCGGTTCATACTGTTCACAAGGGCGACTTCCATTCCTGCCAATTCAATGTTGGCCGGGATAAGGTCAACACCCTCCGCATGGTGCAGGATGCCCTCACCGGGCTGGATGGATTGATCGTTCATAGCTTTTGCCATCAGGGTAGACAGCGTAGTGGACAGTTCATCCGGCTGTTGCCAGCCCATACTGATGGTAAGTGAACCCTGTGGGTCAACATCCACCAGCAGAACTTTCTTGCCCTCCATTGCCAGACCGATACCCAAATTCTCACAGGTGGTGGTTTTGGCCGTGCCGCCTTTCTGATTTACGATAGCGATTGTGGTTGCTTTCTTTGCGATAACATCACCCCGCTTTCGGAGAACCACGCGCAAAGTCGTGGTTCGTCTTATTCTGATAATAGAGATTCATGGTCGTGGGCGCATTGAACAGTGCTGCCAACAAATATTGCTTCATGTTTCGCACTGGGGAAGTGTTCTCTGCCAGACAGCCTAGCACGAAGCGGATATGGTCTGCGTTCAGCTTTTCAGCCGACTGCGCACCACTTCGGTGGGCTTATCATCCCCGGCAACCCTCAACATCTTGCGTTTGGTAGAGCAGGTATCCACAAGCAAGTCCACAATCTGATAGATGGTATCCTCATCATCCGGGCAGAGCCGGAGCAGCAGTTCGACCTCTAATGCCTGATAAAAATAATCTTCAAGCTGTTCTCGCTGGGTCAGTCTGTCCGTTTCATCCGGGAAGAAAGGATTATTCCTCTCAGTTTTATTCTTTTCAGTCTTATTAGATTGCGCTTTTGGCTGCACCTGAACTGCATTTTCAGCAGCACAAGAATTGCTATTTGCGCAATTCCGTACTTGCGCTTTTGGCAGTCCAGATGAGAAGTTCTTGACGTAGATCAAGCTGGGTCTGCCCAGCCCACGCCGTTTGCGCTCGATCAGGTCGGTCTGTTCCAGTTCCCGGAACAGCTTAACCGCCTTGTGTTCGGCACAGCAAAGGGATTCCTGCACCTCCCGGACAGTGTAGATGATATACACGCGCCCTTGTTCGTCCAGCCAGTTGTTCTTTACAGACAGGCTCATGCGGTCAAGCAGGATGCCGTACAGTGTCCGGGCATCCGTGGAGAGCTGCCGGAAACGGCTGTCCTGAAAAAGTGCTTTCGGTATGCGGAAGTAGGCGAACAGTTCACCCGACTGGCCGTAAAAGTAGTCGAGCGTCATTTGGTGTGACCTCGGATTTTCAACTGTGAGTGTGCGTCCATGTGCAAAACCTCCTTATTCGATTTTTGCAAAAGAAAAAGCGCACCTTCAATTTTGCGGAAACTGAAAGTGCGCTATGTAAAGCTGATTCAATTATTCACGAAAGGATTCCAGATATTCGTCCAGCACTTCTACGTTCACCAGTGCAATGCGTTTCAGCCGGACAATGGCGTGGGCATCCTGTGCGACTTGTCGGAAGGAGTTTTTGCCCATTGAGTAGAGGACTGCCCCTTCCTCATAGCGAACGTATTTCTTTTTCTTTCCAGCCAGCAGTTTTTCCAGTTCAGGAACTTCAACCGAGTTTCGCTTATGTGCCATGGTATTCTTCTCCTTTGTCAAGGTTATGTGGTATACTTGCATATCAGGATATAGAAAAAGGACACCCCACTTTCGGCTTTTGCCGATGGTGAAATGTCCTCTTGACTGTTTTCTCGTTTACAGTTTTCTGCTGGATGTGGAACAGGCGAAAATCCGTCACGCTCCGTTTGGGACTTTTGCCTTCTCCGACAAGCCCCTAAGAAATCCGTCTGAACATTCAGATTTTTGGTACATTCAGGGTCGGATTTTCAGTTCGTGCGGACTGTCGGAGACACAAGGATTACCACGTAGCTTAGTTAGATTCCGGGCGCATCGTGGGGACAGGTCAAGGAAGGCTCACAAATGGCTTTATTTCCCTTTACAAGCCTATCCATGCGGTTTCCTTTTCCTGCTCCCGTACGTCACCCTACGCAACTCTCCACAACTTACCGGCAATTTGGTGTAAAAGTGGTGTAGTAGTTGGTGTAGTGGATTTCAGACCGAAATGCCCAATTTGCCGTTCAGATTTGCAAAGGAATGGGCTTTGGCTTCCTTGGTGGCTTCCGCGTAAATCTCCATCGTGGTGCTGATGTCCTTGTGACCCATGATGTCCTGAATGATCTTCAGGTTGGTCTCATTTTCGCACAGCCGGGTGCAGAACGTGTGCCGGAGATTATGGCAGGAGAAAGGCGGCAGCAGCTGCGGTTCCCGCTTTTCCTTTTCGGCCTTTTCCAGCTCGGCTTCGTTGTAGGCCACACTGATGCGCTTGATGGCGCGGTTGACCGTCTGCGGATTCTGCGGCTGGCCGAAGCGGTTCAGGAATACGAAGTCCGAGATTCCGTCGATTTCGTATTCGCATACCAGTTCCAGCTCCTGCTGGTTGGTGCGTTCCTGCTCCAGCGCTTTCCGCACTTCGGGCAAGATTGGAATTGCCCGCTTACCGGCGGCAGTCTTGGGGGTGGACATGGTGAAATAGCAGCCACCGACCTCGTGGTCATGGTACACCAGATTGTGCTGGATGGTGATAAACCCACTCTCGAAGTCGATGTCACCCCAGCACAGGCCAACCGTTTCCGAGATGCGGCATCCGGTACCCAGCATGAAGGTGAACATCGGGAGCCAGTGCTGGAACTTCGGCGTTTTCTTGATGAAATTCAGAAACGCCTGCTGCTGGGGCAGGGTCAGAGCGTGTCGTTTGGGCGTTTCGTACTGGTGGGCGGCTTTAATGGCCGTCAGGACACCATCCGTGGGATTCACACGGATGTACTCATCGTCCACCGCCACCGCAAAGACCTGATGGAGAACATTCTGGATGGTTTCCAGCGTGTTCAACGCCATCTTGCCATTGCGGACGATGCCATTGTAGTAGCTGCGGATATCCGACTTGCGAATGTCCTTGAGCTTCATCATGCCGATTTCATCCCGGACGAACCGATTGTACATATAAACGTAATTGGCGAAGGTATGCTCTTTCAAGCCCACCTTGTTCTTACGCCACAGTTCAAACAGGTCATTCAGGGTCAGGCTGCACTCCGGGATGCGGAGGCCATCTGCCAAGTCGTGCTGGATCTTCTCTTCCTTTTCGCGCAGCCCCTCCAAGGTTGCATCATAGATGGTATGGCGTTTTCCGTTTTTCGCAGTCCAACGGTACATATACAGCCATCGCTCTTGCGGTAGACCTCGCCATCCTTCAAAACACGGCCTTTATTATCTTTACGTCTTTGCATATAAACTCTCCTTTTCATTCACAGAATGTTGAAAAGGAGCCTTACGCCATGAGTATACCATGACGCAAGACTCCCTGCAACATCAAACGGTCAATTTTTGAACCGCATCAGATCGAGAATGCCTTGTCCAGATATTCGTCCAGCTTACGGCGTTTGATCAGCCGTTTGGTTCCGTTCCAAAGGACGAACTTGCATTCATCGCTATCGGTCATTGACCGCAGTTTATTGATACCGATCCCAGAGTAAGCCGCCGCTTCCTCCAAGGTCAGATTACTCTTTTGCCAAATCGGAACTTGTCGGGACTTAGTCCTCCATCTTGCTGACGCAAGACCGTTCCGTTGCTTAAAGTCCCCACTGGGGACTTCATTGCTTCGCAAACGCAAACTTCTTTCACTTGCACCTCCATATCCTTGTAACCGGGTGCCGGGGCAGAAAGTGCCAGCTTTCTGCTCCGAACTCTCCCGATGAGGTTCAGATTTCCGAGTGCCCCTCCTGTGTGCGGGGTTGTGCCGCTGGTTTGTTTTGTGCCTGTTCTGCCTGCAAGCGGTTCAGCAGTTGCAGAACGGAATCTCGTGCTTTCTCCTTGACCTGCTCCTTGCCCTTCTGCCGGACTTCCGGCTTCAGCAGCTTCTCCTGCAAGCGGGTAGTGGTGGTTTGCATGGTCTTGAGAAACTTGTCCAGCACAGTGTCCAGATGTTTGGCAGTGTACTCCCGTGTAACCTTGGGAGCCTTTCTCTCTGGCGACAGCACCCACTTCTTCGTGTCCTCGATCATCCGCATATCTTCCTTGCAGGTCTCGGTGCGCACCACATCGGTCACGACCTCCACCGCCTTGTCATAAGCTGCTGCCGTTACCTCGTCGATCAGCGTTTCCATGTCGTTGACCTTGAGGGTCAATTCGTCCAGCTTGCTCTGCTGGGCGGCAAGTTGCTCCTTCTGCTTGGCGAGGATGAAGTCCTGTTTTTCCAGATATTTGCGGTTGCCGTATTCCGCTTCTTCCTCCAGTTCCAGTTCGTGCCGTTTTGCAATCTCGAACAGCATCTTCCGGCAGGCGGCATCAAAGGTGATCTTGCGGTTGTTGCGGCGGCTGAGGGGCTTGTCCGGGTCGGGCAGTTCAAAGCCCAGTGCTTCCAGTGCCTTTTCCTGCTGCGGAGCGATCTCGCCGTACTTGTTTTCGCAGTCGAACACATGACGCTCGTGGATGTGGGGTGTGCTTTCGTCCAGATGCAGTGCCCAGTCCAGCACATGAACATGGTTGCCATACTTGGCTTTGAACTTCTCGATGAACTCTGTGACGACGCTCAGCAAGTCCTCTGCCGAAGCGTGTTCATCCAGCGTTCCAAGTTGGTAGATGGTCTCTTCCGGGCAGGTCTTGCGGCTGGACAGCAGGTCAGAAATGGAGCGGTTGCGCTCCGTGTGCCGGATCTTGGCGTTGCGTTCGTTCTGGCTTTCAACAAAGGCCGTGTAGTGAGTTTCGTAGAACTGCCGTTCCACATCCGAGAAAGTCGCAGCCAAATCATCCGGGTCTCGCGGGTCGAGAGCCGAACGGAAACCGTGAAAGCAGTCCCAGTAGATGTTGCCCTTGGCTCGTTCCGGGTCGATGTGCTCACTGTTGGCAAGGTTGAAACTGCGGTCATTGTGCTTGGGGTTGTAAGTGCCGTGTGCTCCGGCTCGTCCGTTGTGTCGTGTCAGTTTCAGATAGACATCCCTCCGTTTCAACAGCTTGGCGGGGAGAACGCAGCAGCGGAGCTGCTGGATCTGCCACCGTTTTGCGCCAGATAATACCCAGTAGGATATGACGCACAGCATCATATCACTGGGGCAAAGAGCTGCGCTCTCTGCACTCTTGCTCCGGGCAAGCTGACAGGCAAAGATTTGCGAATCCCTGCCCGCAGCTCGTCCGGCTTTTTCAGTTGGCCAAATTGACTAACTGATTTTGCCTGTTCCCAAAATGGTAACAGGCAGATAGACGGTCTGATAACGGCCATCCCACCCTGATTCCCATTTTGGGGAATTGGGTAGGAGCTGGTAAGTGCCGTTTTCCGGCATTTACCACTACGGGTTGGTTGGTGGTCGTTTTGACCACCAACCAAAGCCCCTTATATGGCGCGTTTTCGGTCAATCGCTGCGTACGTGCGTACAGAGAAAGCCGACTGCTGCGTACGCACGTACGCAGCAAAACACCCAAATTCTCCTTTATAGGGGGTCATACTCGCCAACTGTTGGGAGTAAGGTCGGGCTGCACAAGGGCTTCGATGCCCACAAAGCCCCGGACACGCCGCCCGGACGAATTGACGATGTTGTTGGTGGATTCCAGATTATACCTGCGCTGGTTGGCGATCAGCGCATCGCTGAACCCTCTGGCCTTGATCGCATTCAGGCTGTTCTCCTCGCACCACATCTTGTAGACCTCATACAGCTCTTTCGAGCTGGTGCAGGCATCCGCCTTCAGGCGGATGTAGCCCTCGGATTCGAGGAAATCAAACACATTGTTGTTGTCCCGCTTCACCAGTTCCCGGTTGCGCTTGGCACGGTCACTCTCGGTGAACTGGAAGCCATTCTTCACCAGCCGCTGCAAGCCCTCAAATGCCCACAGCAGGATGCCCTCGACCTCTGCCGCCATCTTCTCGGCAATGTCCGGGTCATCCACACGAGACAGGGCTTATCCTTGGTGGTCAAGATGAGCTGACGACGATAGAAACCGTCCGAGCGGTCATACAATGCCTGCAAATCGCCATTGCTGAACGCTAGCAGGCGGGCATACATCCAGCCTGATAACTCTGCTTACCCTTGCGCTCCAAGTCCATCTGCCCCTGTGCGGTCACGATGGATTTGACATAGTTGGTCTGGCGCAGGGCTTCCATCCGCATATCATCGTCCACACAAAGCAGGGTGTGTTCGAGGTCAGCACGGGCGAAGCGGTTCTCCGAGATCTTGCCGATGCTGCCATCCTTCATGTTGCAGCCGAACAGCCGGGACAGCACCACACCGATCTGCGACTTGCCCTCGCCGCCGTTGCCTTTAATGACCATCATGCGCTGGCCCTTGTTGCTGGGGATCAGGCAGTAGCCGATGAACTCCTGCACCGTGGGAATGTCCTCCGGGTAGAGCAGGTCGGACAGAAACCGCAGCCAATGGGTGGGCTGTGGAGCTTTCGGGTCATACCTGACCGGGAGCCGGTTGCGGACGATCTCCGGCTTGCCTCCTGAAAGGTGCCGTCCAGATACAGGGTGCCGTTTGCCAGTGCGATGCGGTCAGTGACAGGCGGGAAGTCCTCCACCTGTGCCGCCAGTTTCAGCACGTCCACCACATTGGTGACCTTCTTGGCAAGGTTCGCCCCGACGTATTCACGCATCATCTCGAAGATCTCGCAGCGCAGGGGCATGGGGTCCACCATTCTGCCGTCCGGGGTGAAAAATGCGCCATTCGAGTAAAGCAGCTGGTGGGTGCTCAGAAAATCGTCACAGAACAGGGATTCGTTGAAAAAACCTTTCTTGAACCATGCAGGGGTAAAATTACTCATAGGCACACCGTCCTTTCTTGGCGTTACGGAAAAACGATGTGATCATTTTGAGCACATCGTTTTTCTCCGCAACTGGGAAATCAACATCCTGCCGTTCTCCCTGCATGGCTTTCCTGCCCCCTTCCGGCGGCGTTTTCCGGCTCTCCCACTTGGGGGTCATCGCCGGGTATCCCATGCAGACGGTCATGCGGTTTTCAAGGTTCAACAGGCAAAACGGCAACAAAAAAGCCGTCACAAAACAGACCAGCCATGCCTTCGCTTTTTCTGGAAGGTCATGCTAGTCGGTTATGTAACGGCTGAAAGCCAAAATGTTCAGCCCCGCAGTCTGAACGAATATGTAAAAATATGTTATATTCAATTGTTGGGATAGATTACCACAAAAATCGAGCCGTGTCAACGTGAACTTGTCGGGGCGAGGCCCTCCATCTTGCTGCGCAAGACCGTTCTGTCGCTTAAAAGCCCCACTGGAGCTTTCATTGCTCCGCTGCGCTGCGCAAACGCGAACTTTTGAGAACACGCCACTTTCGGCAGTGTGCAAGAAAAAGCAAGGGAAACTTTGGCAAAAAGAGAGAGGGCTGGACGACGCTACCCTCTTGACAAGGCAATAATAGTCAAAAAGTTTCGTACCCATCTTCATCCCGGTTTCGTCCCGGTTTGCAGAATGCCCTTGCAATCCGAAAGGAGCCGTGCTATAATGCCGCTGTAATTGAATCAGAAATCTTCAGGCAGGGTGCGATTCCCTACCGGTGGTACAGCCACGAGCCGTAAGGCATGATTCGGTGAAACTCCGAAGCCGACAGTACAGTCTGGATGAAAGAAGATACCAAGCGCAGAGCCCGCACGGTTCGGCGCTTGTGGAGGCTGCTCTGGGATGCGTTTGCATTCTGGAGCTTTCTTTTTTGCACAAGGGTCCCTTGTGTCTTTTCGGCTTGCCCTGAACGTTTTTGTTCAGGGCTTTTTCTTTTGGAGGCAACACGATGAACGACAAAGAGTATATGCGTCTGGCTTTGCAGCTTGCAAAAAAGGGTTGCGGATGGACATCTCCCAACCGATGGTGGGTGCCGTGGTCGCAAAAGAGGGCAGGATCATCGGACAGGGCTGGCACCAGAGATACGGTCAGGCTCATGCGGAGCGCAATGCGCTGGCATCCTGCACCGAAGATCCGCAGGGAGCGACCCTGTATGTGACATTGGAGCCGTGCTGCCATTACGGAAAGCAGCCGCCCTGCGTGGATACGATTCTGGACGCGGGCATTCACCGGGTGGTCGTGGGTTCTGCTGACCCGAATCCGCTGGTGGCTGGAAAAGGAATTGCAATCCTGCGCGCACACGGCATAGATGTGACCGAAAATGTTCTGCAAGAGGAATGCGATGCGCTGAACAAGGTGTTCTTCCACTATATCACCACAAAACGCCCCTTCGTTTCCATGAAATACGCCATGACGATGGACGGAAAAATCGCCACATACACAGGCGCTTCCAAATGGATCACCGGGGAAATTGCCCGGAATCATGTTCAACGGCAGCGACACCGATTCCGCGGCATTATGGTGGGAGTCGGAACCATCCTAGCAGATGACCCGCTGCTGACCTGCCGGATAGAGGGTGGCCGTGATCCCGTCCGGATCATCTGTGATACACATTTGCGGACACCGCTGCAATCACAGGTGGTCATGACCGCCAAACAGGTTCCGACCATTCTTGCGACCTGCTGCGGCGACCCGGAGAAGCAGGCGGCATATCAACAGGCCGGGTGCCGGGTCCTTTGTCTGGAAGCGCATTGCGGTCATGTGAATCTTCTGCAACTGATGGAACAGCTGGGGCAGGAGCAGATCGACAGCATTCTGCTGGAAGGCGGCGGAACCTTGAACTGGTCTGCACTGGAAAGCGGCATCGTGCAGCAGGTACAGGCTTACATTGCCCCGAAGCTGTTCGGAGGAAGGGATGCCAAAGCACCCATTGAGGGTGCAGGTGTCCCGCTTCCGGATGCTGCATTCCGCCTGAAGAACAGCCGATTGGAACAGCTTGGCAAAGATTTCCTGATCGAAAGTGAGGTGGAGTACCCGTGTTTACCGGAATCGTGGAAGAAGTCGGAACAATAAAATCCATCAATCGGGGACAGCATTCCGCCGTACTGACTGTTCGTGCAAAAACGGTTCTGGAAGGAACCAGGATCGGCGACAGCATCGCCGTCAACGGCATCTGTCTGACCGTCAGGCAGCTCTTCCCGGATAGCTTTGCTGCGGATGTCATGCACGAGACCTTGAACCGCTCTGCACTTGCACAGCTCACCGTTGGAAGTGCTGTCAATCTGGAACGTGCCATGCCGGCCAACGGACGTTTTGGCGGACACATCGTAGCAGGCCATGTGGATGGCGTCGGACGCATTGCTAATATCCGAAAAGACGATACGGCTATCTGGTACACCATTCATGCAGATCCTGCGATCCTTCGCTATGTCGTTGAAAAAGGCTCTATCACAATAGACGGTATCAGCCTGACCGTGGCTGCGGTGGAACCTACGGGCTTTTCCGTGTCCACGATACCGCACACCGTCCGTCAGACGAACCTGAACCAACGGCACAAAGGGGATTTCGTCAATTTGGAAACCGATGTTGTTGGAAAATATATCGAGAGGCTGCTTCCATCAGAAACACCGAAGCAAAACACGCTCACAAAAGAAATGCTGCTGCGCTGCGGCTTTTAAGGAGAGTTTACGATGAACTTCAATACCATTCCCGAAGCTTTGCAAGACCTGAAGCAAGGAAAAATCATTCTGGTAACGGATGACCCGATCGTGAAAACGAGGGGGACTTCATCTGTGCTGCCGAATTTGCCACCACCGAAAACATCAACTTTATGGCGACCCACGGCAAAGGTCTGATCTGTATGCCGATGTCCGAGGCTTTCGTCCAGAAGCTGCAATTTCCGCAGATGGTGCAGTATAACACCGACAACATGAAACGGCATTTACGGTGTCCATCGACCACGTTTCTACTTCTACGGGCATTTCTGCCGCAGAGCGTTCCATTACGGCGATGGCTTGTGTGGACGATCACGCAAAAGCAGAAGATTTCCGCAGACCGGGCCATATGTTCCCCCTTCTGGCAAAAAAGAACGGTGTGTTGGAGCGCAACGGTCACACGGAAGCAACCGTTGACCTGTGCCGTCTGGCAGGGCTGAAAGAATGCGGCCTGTGCTGCGAGATCATGCGGGAGGATGGCACGATGATGCGCACCGCTGAACTGGCAAAGCTGGCAGAGCGTTTCCAGATCAAATTCATCACCATCCGTGATTTACAGGAGTACCGCAAGTGTCACGATAAACTGGTCGATCAGGTGACGGCAGTGAACCTGCCCACCAAGTATGGCACCTTCAGAGCTTATGGTTTTGTGAGCCGCCTGAACGGAGAGCATCACATTGCACTGGTAAAAGGTGACATTGGCGATGGAAAGGATATTCTGTGCCGCGTCCACTCGGAATGCCTGACAGGAGATACATTTGGCTCTTTGCGTTGTGACTGCGGCCAGCAGCTGGCCGCTGCCATGACGCAGATCGAAAAAGAAGGCCGGGGTATCCTGCTCTATATGCGGCAGGAAGGCCGGGGCATCGGTCTGATCAACAAACTGCGTGCCTATGAACTTCAGGAGCAGGGCATGGATACGCTGGAAGCCAATCTTGCTCTGGGGTTCCATGGAGATGAACGGGAGTATTATCTCGGCGCACAGATCCTCCGGGAACTTGGCGTAAAAAGCCTGCGCCTGCTTACCAATAACCCGGACAAAGTATATCAGCTCTCCGAGTTTGGGCTGGAGATCTCCGAGCGCGTACCCATTCAGATGACGGCGACCCCGTATGACCTGTTTTACCTGAAAACGAAGCAGGCACGGATGGGGCATCTTCTGGAATATTAACAACGAAAGAGGTATTTAAAAATGAAAACATTTGAAGGTAAGCTGGTTTCTCAGAACGTCAAGGTCGGTATCGTAGCTGCCCGCTTCAACGAATTTATCACGTCCAAACTTCTGAGCGGAGCAATGGATGGTCTGCTCCGGCACGATGTGCAGGACGCTGATATTCATGTTGCATGGGTTCCGGGTGCTTTTGAGATCCCACTGGTTGCCTCTAAAATGGCAAAAAGCGGAAAGTATGATGCTGTGATCTGCTTGGTGCCGTGATTCGCGGTTCTACCAGCCATTACGACTATGTGTGCAATGAGGTTTCCAAAGGCATTGCCACGGTCTCGCTGGAAAGCGGGGTTCCCGTCCTCTTTGGTGTTCTGACCACCGAAAACATCGAACAGGCCATCGAGCGGGCAGGCACCAAAGCAGGTAATAAAGGCTATGACTGTGCAGTCAGTGCCATCGAGATGGTAAACCTGCTCCGGGAAATGGATACCGCCGCAGAGTAAAATACACGCAGGAGTTTGCCATGATCGTTATAAAGACCCGACAACCTGACTCGGAATTAGAGCAGAAGATCCGGATGCTTCTGGAACGAGAGCACATCGAGGCAGAGCAAATATCCATTGATTCATGGGAGAAGTTGGTTCTTCCGGGGCTTACACTGGACGGAATGACCCACGAAGTGTCGTGCAACGGCAGAAAAGTCTCCCTTACACGACTGGAGTTCGATTTGCTGCTGATGCTTGCCTCCCACGAAGGACAAATCTTCTCAAAAGAAGAGCTTTTCCGTGCTGTGTGGGGACAAAACTGTGACGACACCTTAAAGGTCGTGGCAAATACCGTTTCCAATCTGCGAAAGAAGCTGGCCGGCTGCGGTAGCTTTATCCGCACTACCCACGGCGGCTATGCTTTTGTAAGCCAAAAGGAGAACGACCCGGCATGACCAGGATCTTATTTATTTGTCTCGGAAATATCTGCCGAAGCCCGATTGCGGAGTATGTGATGAAAGACCTTACGTTCAAGGCAGGACTATCCGAGCAATTTGAAACCGCATCAGCCGCCACCAGTGCATGGGAAATCGGAAATCCGGTCTATCCTCCTGCACGGCAGAAGCTGGCAGAACATGGCATCGACTGCAACGGCAAGACCGCCCGGCAGATGACCCGGCTGGATTATGCACGGTATGATCATCTGATTGGCATGGACGAAAGTAATCTGTGCGACATCCTGCGGCTTGTCGGCGGAGACCCACAGCATAAAGTCTCGCTGCTGATGGCGCATACGGATCATCCCCGTGAAGTGGCAGACCCATGGTTCACGGGAGATTTTGAAGCCACATGGCAGGATATACTGGAAGGATGCACGGCATTGCTTGAGGAACTGCGCTAAATTGGCGTAAATTTTGGCGTATGCCAAATCAGGAGTGTTTGACACTTGCCAACGACAAATTGATTTAACCACAGGAGAAGTTGCCTGTCAGCATAAAATCTCTATACGAAACAAAAAGCGGCAGCTACGTTGTATTTTCACAACATAGCTGCCGCATTTTTGCGTTTGGGGTTCAGTGTACCTACTACACCAATCCGCCTATTCGATTCTTACACCACACCGCTTTGTAAGGCTCCTTTTCGGGAAAACGTCCCAAAATTGGTGTAGTTGTGGTGTAGTACCGCAGATGCCGCTTGAATTTTGTCCGAAATTTCATCGTATCTGCGTTTTAATTTTGCATTTTACTGCTCAATCGGCTTCATCGTGGGGAACAGCAGCACATCGCGGATGGAGGCGCTGTCGGTGAGCAGCATGACCAGACGGTCCACGCCGAAGCCCAGACCGCCCGTGGGGGCAGGCCGTACTCCAGTGCGTTCACGTAGTCGTAGTCCACCTGTGCCTTGCAGTCGGGCTCGATGGCCTTGCGCTCGGCCACCTGACGCTCAAAGCGGCCCTTCTGGTCGATGGGGTCGTTCAGCTCGCTGAAGGCGTTGCCGTACTCGGTGCAGTCGATGAAATACTCAAAGCGCTCGGTGAAGGCGGGGTCGTCCGGCTTGCGCTTTGCCAGCGGGCTGATCTCCACGGGGTAATCGTAGATGAAGGTGGGCTGGATGAGCTTGTCCTCCACGAAGGCATCGAAGAACTCAGCCAGAATGGAACCCTTGGTGGGCACCTCGGGCAGCTCCACGTGGTGCTCCTTGGCGGCGGCGATGGCATCCTCGTCGGACTTCCAGTCGTTGAAGTCTACGCCGGAATACTTCTTCACGGCTTCCACCATGGTCAGGCGCTCCCAGTGGCCCATGTCGATCTGCTTGCCTGATAGGGGATGACCATGCTGCCGCAGATCTTCTGGGCAAGGCGCTTGTACAGCTCCTCCACCAGATCCATCATGCCGTGGAAGTCGGTGAAGGCCTGATACAGCTCGATGCTGGTGAACTCCGGGTTGTGCTTGGGTCCATGCCCTCGTTGCGGAAGATGCGGCCAACCTCATACACGCGTCCATGCCGCCCACGATCAGGCGCTTGAGGTACAGCTCGGTCTCGATGCGCAGCACCATGTCCATGTTCAGGCTGTTGTGATGGGTGTAGAAGGGGCGGGCGGATGCACCGATCTCGAAGGGGGTCAGGATGGGGGTGTCCACCTCCAGAAAGCCTTTCTCGTCCAGATAGGCGCGGATCTCCTTCAGGATCTGGCTGCGTTTCACGAAGGTGTCCTTCACCTCGGGATTGGCGATCAGGTCCACGTAGCGCTGACGGTAACGCATCTCGGTGTCGGTCAGGCCGTGGAACTTCTCGGGCAGGGGACGCAGGCTCTTGGCCAGCAGGGTCAGCTCGGTGGCGCGCACGCTCAGTTCGCCGGTCTTGGTGCGGAACACCTCGCCCTTCACGCCGATGATATCGCCCACGTCCAGCTTCTTGAAGGCGGCGTAAGACTCTTCGCCCAGCTCATCGCGGCGGACGTACAGCTGAATGTCGCCCTTATCGTCCCGCAGGTGGGCAAAGCTTGCCTTGCCCATTACGCGCTTGGACATCATACGGCCAGCCAGCGCCACGGTCTTGCCGCTGTCGGTCTCGTTGGGCAGGTCGGCAAACTCGGCCTTCAGGTCGGCAGAGTAGGCATCCTGCGGGTATTTGGTCAGGGTGAAAGGGTCGTGGCCTGCAGCCTGCAGGTCGGCCAGCTTCTGGCGGCGCACCTGCACCTGCTCGCTCTCGGACAGGCCCTGCGCCGGGTTCTTCTTTTGTTCTTCCATGGTTTCTCCTATTCGTTTGGCCTGCTCAGCCTGCAGCGTGGGTAATGTTCAGCACGGTGTACTCCACGGTGTGGCCGGTGGGCAGCAGCACTTCGGCTTTGTCGCCCACAGCCTTGCCCAGCAGAGCGTGGCCCACGGGGCTTTCGTCGCTGATCTTGCCGTTCAGGGGGTCGGCTTCGGTGCGGCCCACAATGTCGTACTCCTCGTTCTCGTCCTCGCCGGTCATGAGGATGGTGACGTGGGTGCCCACAGAGACATTGTCCACGCTCAGCTCGCTCTCATCAATGATGACGGCGTTCTTGATCATCTGCTCCAGTTCGGTGATACGGTTCTCCACCAGACCCTGCGTATTCTTGGCCTCGTCATACTCGCTGTTCTCGGAAAGGTCGCCGTGGCTGCGTGCTTCCTTGATCTCTTCGGCCAGCTCCTTGCGGCGCACCGTTTTGAGGTATTCCAGTTCCTCCTGCATTGCCTTCAGACCGGCAGCGGACATCTTGATCTCTTGTGCCATTTGAGAATCTCTCCTTGTCTATTTGTTTTGCACAGCCGCAAAGCCGCACAATAATGCCATTTTGACTACATTATTATAATAGCAAGCCGGGGCTTTGTCAATAAAAAAGGCGGCGGTAGGGCAGAAAAATGTGTCGGCTGGAGCAAATAACGGAACAGCCCGCTCTTCAAAAAAGGAGAACGGGCTGTTTTGATTCCATTGGGTGTTACTTGGTAGACGGTTTCATCTGCTGTGCCTTTTTCCACGCGCGAATGGCTTTTACGGTGGAGACCGGCACATGGGGGTCGAATTTGTCCGGATGCTCACTGCTGCGCAGCGTCATCAGCTCGTTTTCAATTGCCCACTGTGCAGCCTGCTGCGCATCGGTGTCGTCGGTGTCGATATCGGTATAAGCGGCTTCGGCAGCAGGAACAGGCTGTCCGGCATCCTTCCAGAGCACTTCGGCCAGTTCGATGCGAGTTTCCGGGATGGCGGTACCCTTGGGCAGATGATGGATCAGCCACAGCTCGGTGCCCAGCTGATGCAGCCCGCCCACCAGCAGTGCACCGCCAATGATCGTTACCGCAGTGCTGATGGCAGGGTCAACAGGGGCGTCGTCGATCGTGGGGGCGCTGAGAATATCCATTGTTGAAGCTGTGACTGCTACGCGATTCTTAGGCATAGTAAAGGTGAAGCTTTCTTTATTTTTGTAGTATTCTGAATTGCTTAAACCATCAATCTCCCAACTACCAAAAGAGAGACCACTGTCAGCGAAAGACTGCTGATCAAAAGTGATTTCAACTGTAGCACCGACGGGCACAATAGCTGTATCGCCAACTACAGGATCGCCATCTACTGTGAAAATGCCGCCGCTGACGACCAAAGGCTGTACCCAGTAATTCACGGTGAAGCCGTCCGCTTGAATTTTTTCCAAAACTGTGTTATCTACGCTGCCGCTTTTTAGTAGAGCGTTCCAAGAGTATTTGGTACCGTCATAATTGATAGTGTTGAATTTTGCGCAATCAATAAAAGCATCTTTTTTGATTTCAGTAACATCATCCGAGATGTTTAATGTGGTGAGTTTTCCGCATTTATAAAAAGCATTTTCGCCGATGGAAGTGAATCCATTGGGAAGGGTAAAAGACTCCAGACTTATACAGTTGGCAAAGGTTGCATCAGGAAGCGCGCTTAGCTGCGAATTCTTTTCAAAGGTAACTTCTTTTAGTCCGGTACAGCGGTTGAACACATGTGAACCCATAGTAGTTACACTGCTTGGAATGGTGATTTCTGTTAAACTATAACAGTTCTGAAAAGCTTGATACCCGATTTTAGTAAGCCCATCGGGAAGATTGATGTCTTCGAGTTTGAAGCAAGAAAAGAAAGCGAAATCACCGATTTCCTTCAAACTATCGGGAAGTGTGATGGATGTGATTTCGCCGTTAAATCTTGTGTTGCGAAAAGCTTTATCCGCAATGGCTGTTACAGTGTAGGATTCTCCATTCAAGGAATTTGTTGCTTTTTCTGGAATAGTTACTTGGGTCAATAAGGTGGTTGCTTCGGGTCCTTTGACTTTGGCGGTTGTGTCACTTGTTATCTCGTATGTAAGACCGTTAAAGTTAAATGTATCGCCCGTCTCCGCCGCAAATGCAGAGACTGCCCCGACAGGCAGAAATGTCAGTGCCATGCTGAATGCCAGCAGCAGCTGATAAGTCGCGTTTTCATATAAATTCCTCCTTGATACGACTTTTGCGGGTGGATCTTGTCTGCGCGGATCGTGGACAAAAAAGATTCACCAATCTTTATTCTACCCCCCCAACAGAAATCAAGGATTTTAGACAAGATTGGAAGGATGCCTAAAAATGGCAGAGATTTTAGAGGATCTGAGAAAAATAACAACAAAAACCCCCGCTGACAGAGGGAAAAGTGTCAACGGGGGTCGGGAAAATGTCCTATTCAGTTAGAGAATCAATCGTCTGCGCTCTCGTCCAGATTGCCCAGCTTCTTGGCCTGCTCCACAACGGCAGGCACCAGCATCTCGGGCAGAACCTCGTAGCGGGCAAACTCGGTGGTGAACCAGCCGCGGCCCTGCGTGGTCTGCCGGATGAAGGTGGTAAGTTTGCAAGCTCTGCCAGCGGCACTTCAGCGATGATGGTCTGCAGGCCGTCATCGTCCGGCTCCATGCCCAGCACGCGGCCGCGGCGCTTGGTCACATCGCCCATGATATCGCCGGTGTTGTCGTTTGGCACATGAGCCTTCAGGGTGTGGATGGGTTCCAGAATGACCGGGCCGGCCTCCGGCATAGCGGCCTTGTAAGCCAGCTTTGCGGCCATAATAAAGGCCATCTCGGAGCTGTCCACCGGGTGGTAGCTGCCGTCCAGCAGGGTGGCTTTCAGGCCCACTACGGGGTAGCCTGCCAGCACGCCCTTTTCGGCGGCAAGGCGCACGCCCTTTTCAACAGCCGGGAAGAAGTTCTTGGGCACGCTGCCGCCGAACACCTTCTCCTCAAACACGACCTGCTCGCTGTCGCAGGGCTCGAAGTTGATGATAACATCACCGAACTGGCCGTGACCGCCGGTCTGCTTCTTATGACGGCCCTGCTTCTGGCAGGCCTTGCGGATGGACTCGCGGTAGGCGATGCGGGGTGCTTCCAGCCCGATCTCCACGCCGAACTTGTTCTTGAGCTTGGCCTTCACCACGTCCAGATGCTGCTCGCCCAGACCGCCGATCACCTGCTGATGGGTCTCGGCATTGTTCTCGTAGCTCAGGGTGGGGTCTTCTTCCATCAGGCGGGCCAGCGCGCTGCTGATCTTGCCCTCGTCGCCCTTCTTGGCCACAGTGACGGCCATGAACAGGCTGGGCTTGGGGAACACGGGGGCCGGCAGCTTCACCACACGGTCGGCGTCGCACAGGGTGTCGCCGGTCTTGGCGCTCACCAGCTTTGCCACTGCGCCGATGTCACCGGCAATGATGCCGTCGGAGTCCACCTGCTTTTTGCCAATGACGGTGAGGGGCTTGGAGATCTTCTCCACATCGCCGGTGCGGGCGTTGGTGAGGGGTTCGCCTGCAGTCACCTTGCCGCTGACCACGCGCAGGTAGCTCAGCTTGCCCACGAACGGGTCGGCCACGGTCTTGAACACGTAGGCGGCGGTAGGCTCGTCCACGGTGCAGTGCAGTTCCACCGGCTCGCCGGCGGCATCCTCGGCCAGCGTGCTGGCTTCGTGCTCCGGGCTGGGCAGGAGCTTGTGCATGTTGAACAGCAGCATATCCAGTGCCTGCTGGTTCACGGCGCTGCCGCAGAACACGGGGGTGATCAGACCATCCTTGACGCCCTTGCGCATGCCTTCCACGATCTCCTCGGTGGTGAAGGCTTCGCCGCCGAAGAACTTTTCCATCAGCTCATCGTCGGTCTCGGCAATGGCTTCGCTCATGGCTCGATCAGGCCCTGAAAACGGTGGCCGATGTCCGGCAGGTCCACCTGGATCTGCTTGCCGCCCTCGTACTTGAAGGCCTTCTGGCTGAACAGGTTGATGTACACGGGGGTGCCGTCGTCCAGCTTGGCGGGCACCACGCAGGGGCAGACGGTGGAGCCGAACTTGATCTTCATATCCTCAAGGATCTTGAAGTAGTTGGCATTCTCCAGATCGCACTTGGAGACGAACACCATGGTAGCCTTGCCATTCTTGCGGGCCAGCTGGAACGCCTTTTCCGCACCCACAGTCACGCCGCTGCGGCCGGACACCACCACCAGCACGCTCTCGGCTGCGCGGATGCCCTCGTACTCACCGGCCTCGAAGTCGAACAGGCCCGGTGCATCGATCAGGTTGTACTTGATGCCCTCGTACTCCACGGGGACGACCGATGCAGACAGGCTGGCCTTGCGCTTTGCTTCCTCGGGGTCAAAGTCCGAAATCGTGGTGCCGTCCTCGACCCGGCCCATACGCTCGGCAGCGCCCGAAAATAGACCAGCGCCTCGGTGAGCGTGGTCTTGCCGCTGCCGGCATGACCGGCAATCAGGATATTGCGGATGTTGTTGCTTGCGTATTTCATATCGGTTTTTCCCTCATTTCCGCCGCACGGAGCATTCTCTCCGCTTTTGTGGCATATTTTACAAAGATAATACCACACTTAAAATGATTTTTAAATATTTCGTTTGAAAATTCTGACGAATCAAGCGCCAAACTTCGGGGCAAGGTTTTGTGCAAGTTGCACGGCAGTGCCAAAGTTTATTGTAAAATCCACAGCGATACGCTATAATAAAAGGCAGAATAAAGGCACAAGGAGCATACCGAAATGAAACGTATGGATTACATCAACTGGGATGAATATTTCATGGGCATTGCGCTGCTCACGGCCATGCGCTCCAAGGACCCCAACAGTCAGGTGGGCGCGTGCATCGTCAGCTCGGAAAACAAAATTCTGTCCTTGGGCTACAACGGTATGCCCATTGGCTGCAGCGACGACGAGATGCCCTGGGAGCGGGAGGGCGCACCGCTGGACACCAAGTATATGTACGTGTGCCACGCCGAGCTGAACGCCATCCTCAACAGCGCCCACAATAACCTGAAAGGTGCGCGGGTGTACGTGACGCTGTTCCCCTGCAACGAGTGCACCAAGGCCATCATCCAGTCGGGCATTGCGAGGTGGTGTACTACGGCGACAAGTACCACGACAGCGATTCCAGCGTGGCGGCGCGGTTCATGTTCAAAAAGGCCGGCGTGAAGCTGACTGCCTATCAGTCCACCGGACGGAAGGCAGAGCTGGAGCTGTAAGCTTCCTCTTGACCTTCCTGATGCAACGTACTATAATAGAATCATAGCTTGAATAAATATTCAAGAATGCTTGCATAGAGAGGGAAATATACAATGAGTCTGAAGAACCGCAGCTTTTTGAAGCTATTGGACTACACCCCTGCCGAGATCGAAGAACTGCTGGACCTTGCCGCAGACCTGAAGGCAAAAAAGAAGGTCGCATCCGCCACAATGACCAGCTGGCAGGCAAGAACATCGCCCTGATCTTTGAAAAGACCTCCACCCGCACCCGTTGCAGCTTCGAGGTCGCTGCCCACGATCTGGCATGGAAGTGACCTACCTTGACCCGTCCGGCAGCCAGATCGGCAAGAAGGAGTCCATCGCCGACACTGCCGTGTGCTGGGCCGCATGTTCGACGGCATCGAGTACCGCGCTATGGCCAGCAGATCGTGGAAGACCTTGCCCACTACGCCGGTGTGCCGGTGTGGAACGGCCTGACCAACGAGTTCCATCC